>Ga0208894_1000888_pt1 | contig 19041 bp, 16 predicted proteins | sample ETNtaG_12_FD_185752 | JGI IMG/M metagenome (GOLD analysis project Ga0208894, IMG submission 185752) | Marine microbial and viral communities from oxygen minimum zone, Eastern Pacific Ocean - ETNP201306SV49 (SPAdes) (version 2) | ecosystem: Environmental > Aquatic > Marine > Oceanic ...
CACAGGATGCCCACGAAATTCCAACACCCTGGCTAGGGAATCGCCAATGATCGTGGAACGCAGATGGCCCACATGCATCTCCTTGGCGATGTTGGGGCTAGAGAAATCCACCACCACTGAAGTGGGTTGTTGCTCAGAGCCATCGGTCTCCACCAGCGGCACGCCAAGACGAGTATCAGCAAGCCTTGCCTGCACTTCAGCCGCCAGGCATTCGGGCCTAAGGGTGAGATTAATAAAGCCTGGCCCGGCAATCTCTGGCTCTAAACAAAGGGCAGTGAATGCCGTATCAACCTTCAGCTGGTCGACAATCGCTGCAGCAATTTGACGCGGAGGCTGCTTCAGCGGCTTAGCGAGGGGTAAGGCAGCATTGGCCTGAAAATCACCAAATTCAGGCTTACTGGCTGGGGCCAATTGTGGATCCAATCCAGTGCCACTCGCACATGCGAAGGCTGCGGCTTCAGGGAAGGCACGGTCGATAGCCGCACGCAGTTGACTCTCCAGAGCGTGGGCAAGGCTGAGCATGAACTCCGTAGCGAAATGGGCCTGCAATAACCCTGATCATCACTGACCACGATGCCGGCAGCCAGCCAGCCTGATTCAGCACCGTATTCAAGCAATCACCAACAAAAACCTGCGCTGCTTGCTTGAACGATGAACGTAAGGATAAAAGTGGCGAACAATTCTCCTTAAAGGTTATAAACACTGCAGAGATTGGCATCAATTGACTGCTGCTGCCTCGACCGTTCGCCCGATGCATCCCGCCCAAGCAACATTGGCTGGTCTTTGCGCCATCGGCATTGCCCTGGGAATGTCTCGTTTCGCCTACACCCCACTGGTGCCGGCTCTGATTCGTGATGACTGGACCACGATTCCACAGGCAGGATTTCTAGGGGGAGCCAACTGCTTCGGCTATCTGGTCAGTTGCGTAATCGCGATCACTTTGCCGAGGATTCTCGGCGTACGCCAGGTGATGCGCATCGGACTCGGTGCCGGGCTACTCGGAGTGCTGCTCTCCTCGTTCAATTTCGGGTTTATCTGGCTGGTGATTGCGCGCTTCATCGCCGGACTGTCAGCGGCCCCCTTGGTGGTGCTGAATCCCTCGGTTCTGAGTACCCAGATGCCTGCGTTGGCGCAAGCTTTCAGCGCCGGGCTGGCCTTTTCAGGTGCAGGCCTGTTTACCTTGCTGGTGAGCCTCACACTCCCTTTTGTTCTGCATCAGAACGTGCAGGTGGGTTGGTTCTATGAAACCGCTGTTGTTGCAGTCGCCGTTTTGCTGACCTGGCCGCTGACCAGCCGCGCCTCCAACAAGCCTCTGCCGCCTCCCGCAGCAGCGGAGCACCTCAATGGAGGTCAACGCAAGGTGATCTTGGGTCTTGGCCTGGCTTACGCCTGCGGAGCGATCGGCATGCAACCGCCGACCCTGTTCCTGACCGACTACTTGCATCGCGATCTTGGCGTGCAAATCGCCACAGCCAGTCAGCTGTTCAGTGTCATTGGCCTGGGGTTTGCCATCGGTGCTGGCTGCAGTGGTGTCTTAGTCAGCCGCCTGGGCAGCCGCATCAGCCTGCTGCTGATCTTTGCGACCGGGACAGTTGGGGTATTGATGGCGACCATCAGCCATCAACTCTGGCTGATCACCATCGCGGCAGGACTGTGCGGCTTTTTTGTACTGGGGATGGTCGCCACCACCTCGCAACGGGCGATGGAAGCGGTAGGAACAGCCCAACACCCACGCATCTGGGGAACACTGAGCCTTGTCTTCGCCATCGGTCTGACTGCTGGCAGCAATGGCATGTCCTTAATGCTCAAGCTGGGGTTCAGCTACATCCAGCTGTTCGTCATTGCCATCATCGCCTTGGCGATGGGTGTGATCGTCACAGGCTTGCTCTCCTGCAGACCATTGCCATCTGAAGCCCACACTCAACACTGACGATCAACGCAGAGTATCGATACAAATCACCAAGCAATGTCTTGTCATGCTCTTACCAGCACCCCCTGACCAAGGATGCCGGCAACAGCTACGCCCACTAAACGTTCATCGAAGCCGTCACAGGCCCGGCCGGGCCGTCGAACTGGCCTCCGATAGGAAAGCGTCCTCATCGCCTTGCAAACCTACCGGGAAGTGGAGACATATCTGGAGCACTGCAAGCATCCACAATTCCTAAGCAAGATTCGTTGAGTCAAACCGCATGCTGATATCTAGCCAAGAGCTGCGCGTCACCGGCGCACTGGTTGAGATCAAATCAATCCCTGTTTGGGCATAAGCCTGGAGCTGGCCAGGGTCCACACCAGAAGCCTCCAATATCACTGGCCCTTCAGGTCTCTGCTCGGCCAACAGACGCAAACGAGGCAGCAAATCTTTCAGTTGAGCGGGAGAGAATTCATCTAGCAACACACCATTGGCTCCAGCAATGATGGCTTCATGAGCTTGATCTGCCGTTTCCGCTTCAATAATTACCTGAACTGGCCATGGTGCGTTTGTGCGAACAGCGGCGACGGCAGCAGCCATACCACCAGCCCAAGCCAGGTGGTTCTCCTTAAGCATCGCTGCATCATCCAGGCCAAGTCGATGGTTCACCCCCCCTCCACAGCGCACGGCATATTTCTCTAATACGCGCAGCCCAGGTGTTGTTTTACGCGTATCAGCAAGACGCACATTTGTGCCTTCAAGCTCGGCAACTAAAGCCGCAGTAGCCGTGGCAATACCAGAAAGGCGCATGGCAAGGTTCAAGGCTGTTCGCTCAGCGGCGACAAGAACTCCTGCAGGGCCATCTATCTCTAAAACTTTTTGCCCCGCATATAACCGCTCTCCATCTCCAACAAGTAAACGCACCTTCACCGCAACATCCAAGCGATGGAAAAGACGCTCCACCAAGGGCCCACCACAAAAAACTCCCGGTTGCTTGGCAATCCAATGAGCTGAACCAGAACAGCCCCGCAGGGCAACAGCTGTGAGATCACCGCGGCCTAAATCCTCATCCAGCCAGGCATCTAGAAAACGGTTAAGGGAAGGAGCCAGCAGATCCACGACACCCGAACAGGGAAGGGAGATGCACAGAGCCTATTCAGATCCACGGCTTGCGACCTTCAGCAGTTGCTCTACTTGCCAATACAAAAACGAGAAAAAATTCGCTCAAGCACAGCCTCAGTGACCTCCTCACCCGTGATCTCCCCCAGGCTGCGGATCGCTTGACGCAAATCAATGGTCCAAAAATCCCAGGGCAAATTTTGCTCAGCAGCTTCCGCACTACGAGCCAAGGCAACTGCTGCTGCTGCTGCAAGCGCCTGCTGACGTTGATTAAGAGCGACCACCAACCCCAGCGCTTCGCTGGCACCACAGGCCTTCAAAACAGCCTCAATCAATGCTCCTTCTCCTTGCCCTGTGAGTGCGCTCAAAGTCACGTCCGGCGGAATTCCATCTACCTCATCACCAAGCAAAGCGGTCTTAGAGGGAGTTTGAACATCGGCCTTATTGCCGACAACAAGCCTTGGCACATCATCAGGTATTTGCGCTAACAGGGCCGCATCCTCGGCTATCCATCCCTGGCTGAGGTCAAACACCAACACCACTAAATCAGCAACTGCAAGAGCTTGATAACTGCGATCAATCCCAAGCTGCTCCAATGCATCCTTGGTGGCGCGAATACCTGCGGTATCGAGCAAGGTGATCGGCACACCCTCAAGCACAATCTCGCTCTCTAATAAATCCCTCGTAGTGCCTGGCAGATCAGTGACGATTGCTCGCTCACGACGACTAAGGCGATTCAATAAAGAGCTCTTGCCGACATTGGCACGACCTACCAGAGCCACCTGTAGACCCTGACGCAGTAGCGCCCCTCGATTGGCATCCTCAACTAGCTGTTCCAGCTCTCGCCGTACTAACTGCAACTCATCCAACAAGCCAACCCCATCAAGAGGCGGAAGATCCTCCTCAAAATCAACCCTGGCCTCCAACTCGCTGAGCTGATCCAACAACCGTTCTCGCAAAGAGTTAATGCGACGCTGAATACCTCCATCGACTCCAGTCATCGCCAACTGAGCTGCCCTACGACTCCGAGCAGCCACAAGCTCACTGATGGCCTCTGCCTGCGTGAGGTTTAGTCGACCGTTAAGCACCGCCCGCTGGCTGAACTCTCCAGGCAATGCCCGACGCACATCCGGCTGAGACAGCACGCGCTCAAGCACTCGCTGAACAGCTATCAATCCACCATGGCAGTGGATCTCAACAACATCCTCACCCGTGAAGCTTCGCGGAGACTTCATCAGCAAGATGAGAACCTCATCGATGCGTTCCTTGCCGCTTTCATCCATCACGTGGCCATAAAGCACACGATGGCTGTCCCAAAGCTGCTGCCCTGGTAAAGACACCACACTCCGCCCCACTGACTCCGCAGCTGGCCCCGAAAGCCGAACCACAGCGATACCACCTTGACCCGCTGCTACCGCCGTAGCCACCGCGGCAATCGTTTCATGACTGGAAAAAGATAAGGACATCATCGCTGGATCCATCAGCCCTTCCTACGATCAACGCCACCCTGCAGCGCACTTGCTTAAGTCTGGCCATGATCCAGCAAACCCTCCAGGGCTTAAGTAGGCGGTTACGCCGCTGGCTGGCCTGGCTCTGGCGACAAGAAGGCACTCCAGGTCAACGGGCTCGTGGGCTCGCCGCAGGGGTCTTCAGCGGCTGCTTCCCTTTCTTCGGCATGCAAACACTGCTGGGTATCGCCTTGGCAAGTGTGGTGCGTGGCAACCATTTACTGGCAGCAGCAGGAACCTGGATCAGCAACCCAATCACCTATTTACCGCTCTATTGGTTCAACTATCAAGTTGGCTGCTGCCTACTTGGTAAAGGGCAAATTGAGTTTGACTTAAGCCAACTCAACGGCCAAGACCTCTGGACTCATGGCTGGACCTTCAGCAGTCGTCTATTAATCGGATCAACACTGGTTGGCGGAATCGCAGCAGCACTCACCAGCGGAATTACTTATGGGCTACTCAAAAAACAGCCAAAAGCAAAACAACGAAATCTGCTTTATCGCAGATCAAATCAACGTAGGCACTAACAAATATCCAGTCCTATTCGAACAACCAGCCAACCAAGCAACTCGTTCTCAAGCGAATTTCTCAGCAGACAAAGTCGTTAATCGACGCTGATACTTTTCAACCAAACCTGAAACGGCAGCCAATCATCACGCTGATCGATCGCCTCCCATAACTCCTCAATAACTGGTCGAATCGGAGTGGTATGAAGATTCCAACGCTGCAATCGTGCAGGAATGGCTTGTGCTTCTGCCGGTTCAGCAGACACAGCTTCACGTTGCTGTGTCCACCAACTGTCCCTCCAAGACATCCAGACATCCCTTGAAGGCGCTGGCCCATTGACAACCACTGGCAACAAAGCATGTGGCTCTTCCGGCAAACCATTTAGCTCAACATGTTCAGACAAACCAGCGAAGAAAGCGCCATAACCAATAGGCCAAGCGGCCAGTAGTTCAATGGTCTTGTGCACGACATCATCAGCCAGATGGCTAGGAAGACCGAGACGTCGCTGCATACAACTTCTATAATGCGAGTGATAAGTAGACGCAAACGTCTCCAGAGACTGCTCCATCGGTTGCCGTGGCAGCAACATCGCTAGTGGCTCCTGAAGAAGCCTGAGATTCTCATGGCAGATAACAGGCTGGCGACCATAGGCATAAAGACCCGTTTGATCAAAATAAGCAGCTGTAAATCCAGGTTCCCAATTATCCAAAAAGGCAAAAGGGCCGTAATCAAAACTCTCTCCCACCAGCGACATGTTGTCGGTATTGAGCACGCCATGTATAAAGCCAGCTGCCATCCACTCCGCCGCCAACCTGGCCACCCGCTCAACGAGTTCTGCATAGAAGGCGAGCAGCTGGGCCTCCACAGCAACATCAGCCTCGCCCTCTCTAATGGGATTAGCCGCTGCAATAGTCGGGTAGTAAACAGCCACCACGTGGCGCAACAAACGCTCGAGGCCCTGAGCATCACGCAAATGAAGCAGCCGCTCGCATGTGCCAAAGCGCAGATGGGTGCGCGCCATGCGCACCATCACCGAACTGCGTGTAGGTGATGGCTCATCACTACGCCATAGATCCTCTCCCGTTTCCACCAAAGACAGTGTTCGACTTGTGGATACGCCCAAACGGTGCAACGCCTCGCTAGCGATCACCTCGCGCACACCTCCCTTAAGGGTAAGACGACCATCACCTCCACGACTCCAAGGGGTGGTACCCGATCCCTTGGTGCCAAAATCCTGAAGCTGACCCTGGCGATCACGCAATTGACCGTAAAGGAAACCGCGGCCATCTCCTAAAAACGGGTTGTAGGTGCCGAACTGGTAGCCGTGGTATCGAAGAGCCAACAGAGGTGTACGCCCCTCAAAGCGACCGTAAGCACTCTCAAAATCTTGATCAGAGATCGTTTCGGGATCTATTCCCAACTTGCGAAGTAAGGCATTGTTGCGAAAACGGAGTTCAGTAGAAGAAAACTGCGCTGGGTCAACCACATCCCAATACTCCTCACCTAGTCCCTCGATGGAAGGTTCAAACGGCAAAGCAAGCAAAGAATTAATCAAACCAAGCGATGCAGAAGAGCAAGATCATGGCCAAGAAAGATCAATGTTGCAGGATGCTCAGATGGACCAGCTCAAGTTCGAGCGTGACATCTCGCTGGCAAAGAAGACAGCCATCAAGGCCAAGGAGTTGGATCACTCTGGCCAACCCATCGCCAACATCCAAGGTCTACTACTACTGCGCCAACACAAGCCCTGTTCAGCAAATCAGCCAATGCCATTAAAGGCAATGATCAAAGGGAATCTTCAATGAGCAAAGCTCATGCTGGGTTCTTTTATAGATGTCGTTTGCCGAGAACATAACCCTGTCATCAATCCTGCCAAAAAGGCAAATAAAGAGAATGCCTTAACCCAAACCAGTGCGCGCGATATCCAAAACATCAGCCATCGATCGGATCTGATCAATCGTTGAAGCCAACTGACCAGCAGAGTTGAGCTCAACCCTTAAATCAATGCAGGCGGGTTTGCCATGGGCTGTCTTCACCCGAGCATCGCTCACATTGATACTGCTATCAGAAAGGCGCATCAGGATGTCTTTAAGAATTCCCACCCGGTCAATCACTTCAATACGCAATTGCACCGGGAATCGCTCACTATTTATATGAGCACCTTGATTCCAGCGCACCGGTAATCGCCGTTCACTGGGAATCGACGCAACGCTTGCGCAATCCTGTCGATGGATCGTGATGCCATGATTGCCAAGAGCCACAGTGCCGAGAATCAGTTCCCCCGGCAGCGGACTACAGCAACCACCAAGGCGGTAATCAAGGCCCTCCACACCAAGGATTGGCACCCCTTCGGAGGGAGGCAACTTCACCGGGCTCGACTCCACTTGAGCCACAAGCTGTTTCGCTACATCAGCATTGCTAAGCGGTTGCTCAGGCACTAAAGCCTGAAGACGAATTTCTTCCCGCAGACGATTGAGCACTTGCTGCAAAGTCAGGGCGCCGAAACCAAGCGCAACCAGCAAATCCTCCGTTAGCTGAAGGTTGCAGCGCTCTGCCACTCGCGTCATCGCTTCGCTACTGAGCAATGCATCAAAACCATCGCGGCCTAGTTCACGCTCCAACAGGTCTTTTCCCCGTTGAATCGTTTCATCACGATGGCTTCTTTTGTACCACTGCCGAATGCGATTACGAGCTGTAGGAGTGGCCACAAAGTTGAGCCAATCAAGACTTGGATGTGCTGTCTTACTGGTGAGAACCTGCACAAAATCACCGTTTTGCAAGGAGGTCGACAATGGACAGAGGCGATCATTAATGCGCGCACCATGGCAATGGTTGCCAACCTCCGAGTGAATTCGATAAGCAAAATCAACAACTGTGGAGTCTTTACGCAAGCCAACCACATCACCCTTTGGAGTGAAAACAAAAACCTCCTCGTCAAAAAGATCTTCTTTTATCGAAGCGAGGTAGTCATTATGATCATCATTACCTCCTTCTTGTTGCCATTCGACCAGTTGACGCAGCCAATTGAATCGCTCCTTATTGGCTGCAGCAGGAGAACCCCCCTCTTTATATTCCCAATGAGCCGCAATACCAAACTCAGCCACCCGATGCATTTCTGGAGTGCGAATCTGCACCTCAATCGGCCGATGCTTACCGATTACCGCTGTATGTAGCGACTGATAGCCATTGGGCTTGGCTAAACCGATGTAATCCTTGAAGCGTCCAGGAATAGGCCGGAAGGTGTCATGAACTACAGCCAGGGCGCGATAACAGTTCTCCACGCTGGGCGCGACAATCCGTAGAGCTGCTACATCAAAGATCTCGTGAAAGGCCTTTTGCTGTCGCTGCATCTTGCTCCAGATCCCATAAAGATGCTTCGGCCGACCGCTTACCTCGCAACTCTCAAGACCCGCAGACACAAGGCGATCGCTTAATAACTGAACCGTGATCTCCAGGCGATCCTCCCGTTCACTACGCTTGGCAGATACCTGTTGTTGAATCTCGCGAAAAGCCTCAGGTTCAAGGAGCTTGAAAGCCAAATCCTCGAGTTCCCATTTAAAGCGACCGATACCAAGACGATTCGCCAGGGGGGCATAGATCTCGCGAGTTTCACGAGCAATGCGCTGCTGCTTATCTACCTGCAATGAGGCAAGCGTACGCATGTTGTGAAGCCTATCGGCCAATTTCACCAGCACGACTCGTATATCACTGGCCATAGCCAGAAACATCTTGCGCAGGTTCTCAGCTTGAGCCTCAGTTTGGTTGGTGAAATGAATCCCCCCTAGCTTGGTGACGCCTTCCACCAGTTCCCGCACCTCAGCGCCAAAAAAATCTTCCAGTTGTTCCGGATTTATATCGGTGTCTTCCACTACATCGTGAAGAAAGCCTGCAGCGATCACGCTGGCGCTGGCGCCGATATCGCGCAGCAAATCAGCTACCGCCACAGGGTGCACGATATAAGGGTCACCGCTGGCTCGAAACTGCCCCTCATGCAGCTGAAAGGCCAAGTCAAAAGCTGCCGCTAGAAGAGCTTCGGGATCGGTTGGGCAGCTCTGGCCAAGACCAGGAGGAATGTGCTCAACGCACTCTTGCAGCCATTGCGGCAGGGGTATGCCGTAGTCGTCAATGCTGCGGATCGGATGTGATCTGAGCTCAGGTAAACCAGACAGCGCTGTACCACAGCCATCATTGGTCTGTGTTGAATTAGCGGCAGTGGTGACGTTGGGCATCCGACCCAGCGGATCAATCCATGGTATGCAGGCCCAAGACCCCGTGCTACTGCCGATGCCTAGTTCTTCAGGGCAGATCCTCGAGCTCAACCAATTGCGCATGCGCTATCCACGCAGCACTGATTGGACTCTGGATGGACTGAACCTAAGCATCAAGGCTGGAGAACGCCTTGCCCTAGTTGGCCCTTCAGGTTGCGGCAAAAGCACCGTGGCAAGGGTCGTTTTACAGCTCCTACCACCTGGCAGCATCTGCAATGGAGGATTGAAGCTGGCTGGCCAAGATCCCAGACCATTGAAACAAAATCAGTTGAGGCAACTGCGCGGTGAAAACGTAGGTCTGGTGTTCCAAGATCCAATGACCCGCCTCAACCCGCTAATGACAGTGGGGCAGCATCTTCTTGACACTCTCAAAGCTCACCGACCAGAAAGCACCACCAACTGGCGACAACAAAGGGCAGAAGATCTATTGGAGCGAGTAGGAATCGGTGCCAACCGATTCCGCTCCTACCCCCATGAATTCAGTGGTGGCATGCGGCAGCGACTGGCAATTGCTCTGGCCATTGCCCTCAACCCCCCTCTGGTCATAGCCGATGAGCCCACTACCAGTCTTGATGTAGCGGTTGCTGGCCAGGTAATGGCAGAACTCAGCAAACTCTGTGAGCAGCTCGGTAGTGCCATGCTGCTGATCAGCCATGACCTGGCGATGGCAGCTCGCTGGTGCGAGCGCATGGCCATTCTCGAAAACGGCCGCATGGTGGAAGAAAACTTAAGTAAGAAGTTACTAACTAACCCCCAATCTGCGATCGGCAATCGGCTTGTAGATGCCGCCAGGGCCCGCGAAGGAGGAAGCACTCCAGCTCGCCCGAACGCAACAGCTGTAGTAATAGAAGTCAATAACTTGCGCTGCTGGCATGCCATGGGGGGTTTGCCCTGGGCACCAACATGGCTCAAAGCTGTAGATGGAGTGAGCTTCCAGCTCCATGCTGGTGAGAGCCTTGGCGTAGTGGGAGCATCTGGCTGCGGCAAAAGCACCCTCTGCAAAGCCCTGATGGGCCTCACACCAATCCGTGGTGGCCAGGTGCATTTACAAGGCCAAAACCTACTCAAGCTGCAGGGACAGCAATTGAGGCAAGCCCGTCAAGGCTTACAGATGGTGTTCCAAGACCCTCTCGCCTGCCTAAATCCACAGATGACAATCGGAGAAGCCATCGCCGATCCTCTACTCATCCATGGACTAGCTAATCGAGCAGAGGCCAAACAAAATGGGCGCAGACTGCTCGAACAGGTAGGCCTCAAGCCAGCAGAGGTCTATCAAAATCGACTACCCCGCGAGCTCTCTGGCGGCCAGCAACAACGGGTAGCCATTGCTCGAGCCCTGGCCTTAAAACCCAAGGTGCTGATCTGTGATGAGAGCGTCAGCATGCTTGATGCTGAAATCCAAGCCGAGGTATTGGCCTTATTGCGTCAACTGCAGAAACAACTGGGATTGGCAATGGTATTCATCACCCACGACCTCTCCGTTGCCAGTGGCTTCTGCCACAGAGTGATCGTGCTCGACCATGGGCGCATCGTGGAGGAAGGCCCCGGCACACAGCTGCTCGGCAAACCACAAGCAACTATCACCCGCACACTCGTAGAAGCCTGCCCAAGGCTTCCAACAAAGACGAACAAGCATTAATCACTTAAGCCAGTAAACACAACAAGGCTTCTCAAATAGCAGCCAAGAGCAATTAATCACTCCCAGAAAATGCACTCAGCGAACCTATATCTTACCCTGATAACTTCAATAACAAACAAAGAAATAAAGCATCACGGCATCCCCATGTACTAAGTAGATTCAGAATCAAAATATTACCAACATTCCCGCATTAACTGCATTGAAAGGAGTAAAAATATGATTCTTCAGCAAAGGATTAAAGCTATTTGATAACTAACTGCGCAGCAGCCATCTATTCGATGGAACTGCTGTTGATTATTAAGAGCAAGCTAATTAAATAAATCAAACGAGGAACAGATTCCGATTAGCACGCAACCATTCCATTACCGTCATCGCTGGTATACCGGTGATCTGCTCAACTGTGTCGGTGACCAACGAGGCACGTCCCTCACGCCAGGCGCGCAGATGGCAAAGAAGGCCAATCTCCATCGACTCCCGATCAGGGAACAAACCCTCCTTGAGCAGCATGGTGGCGAAATCTTGCTCGTCGTGGTCGCAATACCTAATCGGTTTACCAAGAACCGCAGCAAGATGCTCAACAACTTCTGGCATGCTTTCGGCATAGGGACCAGTGCATTCGTAATTTTTTCCGGCATGTCCTTGACCATGAACAACAGCCGCGAGCACTCTGGCAACGTCATCCAACGCTACGAAACCCACCTTGCCATCGCCTGACATCCAGTGAACCTCCCCCTCCGGAATCATTTGAGCCAAGGGCAGGAATGATGTCTCCATAACCGATGAAGGTGAAACCATAGTCCAGGGCAAACCGCTCTGCTTGAGGTGCTCAATAGCTACGCCGTGCATCTGATCAAGATGATCACCCTCATGCTTAACAGCTCCATAAATGTTGATTACATGAGGATTACCATTTGCCTTACAGGCATCGATAACAGCGGTCTCGCGTGCAGTTATGCGCTCATCCATCGGGCTAGTTAGAAACACATGGGTCACCCCTTGAGTTGGAGCTTGCAGGGTTTCCGGTTGATCCATATCAGCGATAACTAACTCAATATTTGATCCAGTCAGCGTGAACCGAGTCGAGTCACGCACCATGACGCGAAGCTGCACCTCCTGATGGTTAAGCAGCTGACGGATCAACGCTTGACCGAACATTCCGGTTCCTGTAGTAACAAGCAATCGCTTCATGAGTGCTATCAGCCCAACCTCAACTAGCAATAATGACAGCCTTCGACTTATCTGTACCGACGTAAAGGCTTCAGAAGCATGAAAATTGATTCTTGCAAAAGTCATAATTTGCATTCATTAATACAATATAGTCATGGCTAAACCTACGATGTATGCAATGCAAACCTTCGTGCTAAATTTGATTTAGGCAATAGTCCCATAAACTCGAATGACTGATAAGAGTTTTCCGCAGAATCTCGTACTTCTGATTACCGATCAAGAAAGGGCCCATGATCTTGGGTTTGCGGATAACTTTGACAGTAATTTACCAGCAACATCGTGGTTGTCGCAGAATGGGCTTTCCTTTTCCAATGCCTTTACAAATACAAATCAATGTTCAGTCGCCAGAACCTCATTCTTTACATCCAAGTATCCTGCCCAGCACGAGGTCAAAGAGGTTATAACCTCTGATAAATGGCTGAATCCTCAGACTCAAGCACAGACTGGATTAAATCCAGACATTCCAAACTTCGCAACAATGCTTGCGAAAGAGGGTTACGACGTTATTTATAAAGGCAAAGCACATATGAATATCGGCTTTAATCAAAACGAGGGTACAGCAAATACATCAGACGACACATACATAGACCCAGACTTGTCTCTGCTTGGCTTTAATGAATGGGATCCGCCTGAAGCGGGAACATTTTCCAACCCACTTGGCCTAACAAATGATCAGCGATTTACAAATGATGGCATAACTTGGCTTGAAGATAGAATTGAGTCAGGGAATGAAAAACCATTCGCCCTAGTTATTAGTTTAGTCAACCCACACGACATCCTGGCTTATCCACCTCTAGGACAAGCATTAGCGATAGGGAATGAAGATTACCGCTATAATATTGAAGATTTCCTTAACCTAGACTTTTCTTCTAAGCAACCTGTCCCTGAGACCATAAATGAAGACCTGGCCAATAATTACAAGCCAGATGTCCAAACAGAGTTTCTGGAGATAATGGATGAACTTTTCGCACCAGTTGATGGCAGCATCAGTGCTAATAGCATAAATTATCTAAATTTTTACGCCAATCTAATCCGCCAAACAGATCTTCAATTTGAACAGATAATTGAGACAATTAATTCCGACAAGGAACTTGCCTCAGACACGATGATAGTGAAGATGTCTGACCATGGTGAGCTTGGCCTGGCTCATGGGGGCATGAGACAAAAAACATTTAATGCCTATGATGAAGCAATTAAAACTCCTCTAATATGGAGCAATGAAGAATACTTTGAAGGCCGCAAATCAGATTCTGACTCCCTTGTCTCTCATATAGATTTCCTGCCCACCTATCTGAGCCTAATTGGCGTAGATGAAAATACAATTGAATCATATGATCTACAGGGAGTTGACTACAGTGGAATTATCAATGGGAGTAATGAGGATAGCGAGGCTCAAGATTATATTTTATTCACCTGGGATGATGATTGGGCCGGACAAGATCCGCCATCTGGCGGGGCCGAAGACCCACAGCTAGGAATTACTAATCCACCTAGTAAAATTCAGGCATTGAGAACCAAGGAATACAAGTTAGTACGATATTATGATCAATCAAAACCATATACCGATCAGGTATATCAAGAAGAATTCTATGATCTAAGGCCCAATGGAACTAATTATTCAGAGGAGCAAAAGCAACCACTAGAATCCATTAACTATTCTCCATGGGCTGAAGCCCAACGCGTAGAAGCAGGTGAAACAAAGATAGCTCCCAAAGAAATCACCGATGAATATCTAATCCTGTCATCCCAATTAGATTTAGCTATAAAAGAGCGCTTACAAAGCATGCCTGGCTTACCTGGCGTTGAACCAACAATTGCCACAAAGCTGCTTGAAAATGGCTTAAGAGAGGATGTCTTCTACATCCACGATGGGCCTGGTGAATTATCCAAAGATCTTGAAATTGCATTTAATTCAAGGGATGATCAATTTTACAACATCCAGTACCTGAATTCATACGATGAATGGACAAATATCGGAGGAGACGATAATATAATCAAGGGCACAAATAATCCAATATATCTATACTATAAAGGCCTGCCAACTGACATAATTAAAGAGAATATTCGCGTCGAGTGGATTAAAGATTCAACAAATTTACCAACAAAAGAAATTGCAACTCACGGTGTTGCGCCAGAGGCGATTGTCAATCTAAGTGATGGTCCCGACAAATTAACTAAAGACATTGAAGTCTCTTTTGTCCCAAATGATGGGCAATATTATAATGTTCAATATCTAGATACATACCTAGATGATGACACTGGGGCACTTGTTGAATCATGGACAATCATAGGAGGAGGTGCAATTCAAGGAGGCACTAAGCCTATTCATCTATCTTACAAAGGCTTGCCTGCAAACTTGCGCGAGGAGGAGATCCGTGTTGCGTGGGTTGGATCTTCAAATGATCCTCCATCGGTAGGCAGCGTGCAAAAGACTTATAATGGTACAAATAAGAATGATCGAATCATAGATATATTCTCATCTTCAGGTTCTGGTGAAAGCAATGATCTATTTAAGGGACTCGAAGGTGATGACATAATTTTCGCTGGTCGAGGCAATGATTATTTATATGGTGGCAAGGGGGATGACACTCTAATCGGTGGCCAAGGAGATGATCGACTAAACGGTGGCAAAGGCTCAGATATGTTCACTCTGAGCCCCGGCAAGGATGTAATCGAAGACTTCGAAATATTCAATTCTGACAGAATTCTTGTTGAAGAGAATGTTGAATTATTGTTTGAACAAATTGGGCAAGATTTACTAATCAAAGGCAACGGAGGGATCGAGACCACGCTATTAAATGTTGATCAATACAGCTTGATGTTATTTCACCCAATTGATACCATCTGACCTGAAGCAGCAATGCATATACTGCTACAAATAATCATCCGCTCTTTAGCTTGCGACGTAGTAAAGCCAAAAGCTTCTTAAATACATCTGGCAAGGGCGCATCAAACACCATCCGTTCGCGCGTGATCGGATGGTCGAGCCCTAGCTGAAAGGCGTGCAAGGCCTGGCCAGGTAGATCCACCGGTAGCTTGCGGCAGCGGCTGTAGATGGGATCACCAACAATCGGATGACCAATGTGAGCGCAATGAACACGAATCTGATGAGTGCGTCCCGTATCCAATTTGAACCGCAATAAGGAGTAATCCCCCAAGCGTTCAATCAAAGTCCAATGGGTGCAGGCATGACGACCTTGCTCCTCACTGACCACCGCATATTTCTTGCGATCGAGCGGATGACGACCAATCGCCCCCAAGATCGTTCCCTGATCACCTGATGGAGCTCCATGGACGAAGGCCAAATAATTACGTGATGCGATGCGCTTCTGGATCTGCAACTGCAAAGCCACCAGTGCTTGCTGACTCTTGGCAATCACAATGCAGCCGGTGGTGTCTTTATCAAGACGATGCACGATGCCTGGTCGCAGCTTGCCGCTGATGCCAGGCAGATCCGTGCAGTGATGCAAAAGACCATTCACCAAGGTTCCATCCCGATTGCCGGGAGCCGGATGCACAGTGAGCCCCGCCTGCTTGTTGATCACGATTAGATGATCATCCTCAAACAACACATCCAACTGCATAGCTTCGGGCTGCAGGTAGGGCAGCGGCTCAGGTGGTGGCATCCACAACTGCACCTCATCACCTTGACGCAAAGGGGTTTTAGCTCGCCCTGTGATGCCGTTTACACGAACAAAACCAGCATCGATGAACTTCTGGATGCGTGCACGACTCTGCTCCGATCGCTGGCTGACAAGCCAACGATCCAATCGCATCGGCAACGGCTTGGGGTAATGCAACGTCAACAATTCACCCTCTCCTTCGCCGAACACAGGTGTCCGTTCGTCCAATGTCATGGCAACGGCAACTCCAATGAGATGGGCCCCAACAGTTCACGACGGAAGTCATCCAGAAGCCGCTGAGCCATCCGCTCCTTATCACCAGAGGTGTGGCGTTCAGCAACGGCCGACAGCCAGGCATGAGCCTCAGCCGTATCACCTGCCAAGTTGATGCCATAGCGCTGCTCAAGAATCCCTGAAGCCACACCAGCCGCAGCCTGCTCCTCTAAGGAACTCAGCAGCTTCAAGAAAGCCAAGGCCACTAACTCAATGTCATAGGCGGCCTGGCCTATGTCATCGCAAAGGGCCAGATGCAAAGCAGCCTGTTGATCATCAAGCCTAGATGGCAAAACGCCTGGGGCATCAAGCAAGTCAAGGTCCTGACCTAAACGCACCCAGCGCAGGGTGCGGGTAACACCAGCGCGACGAGCGCTGGCCACCACCTTCTGACGCACCAAACGATTTATCAAGGCTGATTTACCTACATTGGGGAAACCCAAGGTGAGAGCCCTTACAGGGCGCGGTCTCATGCCACGGGAATGACGACGCTGATTGAGCTGATCCCCAGCCCGAATCGCCGCCTGCTGAACCTGCTTCACACCCGTACCAGCCTTGGCATCACACCACCAGGGAGTCTGAGCCTGATCACGAAACCAACGATCCCAGCAAAGACGAGCCTCTGAAGAAATCATGTCGCGACGGTTGATCACCAATAAGTGCTGCTTGCCCTTAATCCAACGATGCAGATGCGGATGAGCAGTAGCCAAAGGGATACGAGCATCACGCACCTCAATTACAAGATCAACTTTGTCGAGATTCCTGCTCAGCTGCTTTTCTGCCTTAGCGATATGGCCTGGATACCACTGAATAGTTGGAGTGCTCACGGCACCACCAGCACCGGGCAAGGAGCCAGCTGAATCACCCGGGCTGCAGTGCTCTCGCTATCGCCTTCCAGATTCACACCGCGAGTGCCCATCACGATCAAATCCACGTTTAATTCATCAGCGACATCACAGATCACAAAAGCTGGTTTCCCCTTTCGCTCCAACACCTCACAAGGCAGACCAGCCTGCTCAACTTGCTCTCGAGCCCGATTCAGCAAGACCGCCACAGCCTCAGGATCATCCATCTCAGGCCGCTCAGCCTGCACCACAGACAGGATGATCAAACGGCTGCCATGGCTTCTGGCCAGCTCCAAGGCCTTGCTGGCCGTTTCCATCGCTTCCCGGCTCTGATCGATAGGGAAGAGAACGGTTTCGAACATGCGACTCCTCTCCAAATATTGATTCAATCTTGTCTTAGCGCCAACCCAATAGATTTGCCGGCCTCTAAATCTCACCAGGCAAGCAAAACAGGGGTTAATCTCACCGAGTTTTTCTTACCGTACGGCACAACCCCCATGGCGAAGCGATCACTATCCAGCCTCAGCGCAACAGACCTACGCGGTAAACGTGTGCTGGTTCGGGTCGACTTCAACGTGCCGCTCAACGAAAATGGCGCGATCACCGATGACACCCGCATCCGCGCCGCACTGCCCACCATCAACGACCTCATTAATAAAGGCGCCCGGGTGATCCTCTCAGCCCACTTCGGCCGACCCAAGGGTCAAATCAACGACGCCATGCGACTGACACCAGTAGCCGCACGTTTAAGTGAACTGCTTGGCAAAGCCGTGCCAAAAACTGAAAGCTGCATCGGTGCCGATGCCGAAGCCAAGGTGAATGCTATGGCCGATGGCGACGTGGTGTTGCTCGAAAACGTGCGCTTTTTCTCAGAAGAAGAAAAAAACGAAGCCAACTTCGCCCAAAAGCTTGCCAACCTCGCTGAAGCCTATGTGAACGATGCTTTTGGTGCTGCGCACCGTGCTCACGCCTCCACCGAAGGCGTCACAAAGTTCCTCAGCCCAAGTGTGGCTGGCTACCTGATGGAAAAGGAACTTCAGTATCTGCAGGGTGCCGTCGACAACCCCAAGCGCCCCTTAGCAGCCATCGTGGGTGGCTCCAAGGTCAGCAGCAAAATCAGCGTGCTGGAAGCCTTGATCGACAAGTGCGACAAGGTGCTGATCGGCGGTGGCATGATCTTCACCTTCTACAAAGCTCGCGGCCTATCCGTGGGCAAGAGCCTGGTAGAAGATGACAAGTTGGAGCTAGCCAAAGAGTTGGAAGCTAAGGCAAAAGCCAAAGGCGTTCAGCTACTACTGCCCACCGACGTGGTGCTGGCAGACAACTTCGCCCCAGATGCCAACAGCCAAACTACAGCTATCGACGCCATTCCTGATGGCTGGATGGGACTAGACATCGGCCCCGACTCAATAAAAGTTTTCCAAGATGCACTGGCTGACTGTCAAACCGTGATCTGGAACGGCCCGATGGGCGTATTCGAATTCGACAAGTTCGCTGCCGGCACCAACGCCATCTCTACTACTCTTGCCGAGCTCAGCGCTAAAGGCTGCTGCACGATCATCGGTGGTGGTGACTCTGTGGCTGCCGTTGAGAAGGCGGGCCTGGCCGAAAAGATGTCGCACATTTCCACCGGTGGTGGAGCAAGCCTTGAGCTACTAGAAGGCAAGGTATTGCCTGGTGTTGCCGCCCTCGACAACGCCTGATTGTTGAATCCTGAATCAAGCCGATCTTCTTCTACCGACCGGCTTGATCATTCCAGCTCAGCTCTGGGCAAACCATCCCAACGTCATTAATCCAGCTGCTGCAATCCAGCTACCGCAAACATCGATAACCCATCCAATCTGTTGTGATTCAGCCTGAAGGTCTGACCGGATTTCTGCAGCAAACATGACCCAATCTGAACTAGCGCCACCGGCACGAATCGGCGTGATAGGCCTTGGTGCACTCGGACTACCGATGGCCATCAACCTGCGTAAGGCCGGCTATAGAATGCAAGTGCACACTCGCAGTCGCCGAGCAGAGGCAGATCCAAGCCTTCAGGGAGCTAGACGCTGCGACTCTCCAGCCAGCACAGCCATTGACGTAGAAACGTTATTGATCTGCGTCAGCGACTGTGCAGCTGT
>Ga0208894_1000892_pt1 | contig 19015 bp, 27 predicted proteins | sample ETNtaG_12_FD_185752 | JGI IMG/M metagenome (GOLD analysis project Ga0208894, IMG submission 185752) | Marine microbial and viral communities from oxygen minimum zone, Eastern Pacific Ocean - ETNP201306SV49 (SPAdes) (version 2) | ecosystem: Environmental > Aquatic > Marine > Oceanic ...
TTATGGTATTACAGTTCATAATGAGGCAGATGAACTAAATAAGTTATTAGAATTTCTTATCCATAAGACACCCGAAAGTGATGAAATAGTTATTTGTGTTGATGGTGATGATGATGAAGTTAGGTTTGTATTAGATAGTTGGACTCAACAATATGCTCACACTAAAACTATAAAGATATATCAAAGAAAACTTGAAGGTGATTTTGCAGCCCAAAAGAATTCAGTAATAGAAAATTGTGATGGAGATTATATTTTCCATATAGATGCAGACGAGATACCACACGAGAATCTCGTTAATATTTTACCAGAGATGTTAGAAACAAATGATGTGGATTTAGTGTGGGTCCCACGAGTGAATACAGTTGAAGGACTTACTGATGAACATTGCACAAAGTGGGGATGGAGAATTACAAAGTTAGGTTGGGTAAATTATCCAGATTATCAGGCACGAATTTTTAGAAACAGTCCTGATATAAGATGGAGAAAACCAGTTCACGAACACATTTGGGGTTGTAAAACTTATGCTCATTTACCACCACAAGAAGAATTATCGTTATATCATCACAAAACAATAGATAAACAAGAACAGCAGAATAGGTTATACAGTGATATTTTGGAGAATTGTAAATAACCAACTTCATCCCGTCCAGGAAACAGATAATCTTGGATTTGAGGAATCTGAAGGCTTACGGATACCTGACGAATATTTAGATAAACAAGAGTTTATGGTTATGAGAACTGCCCACGGAATAGGTGATTGGGGAATTATATCAGCGATGCCTCGTTTATTGAAAGAGAAGTATCCAAATTGTAAGGTATATGTTCCTTCTGTAAATTTACTTGAAAAGTTGTTTGGTCAAATGAAGGATAGTTGGGGAACTTGGGATAATCCTTTTAAGAATGTTCATTATATCTTTGATAATAATCCATATGTAGATAAATTTGTTGATGAGGTTGATGGTGAGATATTCCATGACCATTATAGAGTATATGATAAAGATAAAATAGATATACCTTTAACTAAACAGATGTTAAAGTTTTGGCAGTTTACTGAAGAAGAATATGGGGATTGTACTCCAGAGTTGTATTTTTCAGATGAAGAAAGACAGAAGGGTGATGAAGTTATAAAACAATATGCGGGAGATGAAGAATTTGGTGGATTACTTATTACAAGTAGGTTTGAAGGTGTATCAAAATCGACTGGTGAAAATTATGATATAGAAGGTAATATAAAGTTAATGACTGCCGTGTTAGAAAAATGTGGGGATTTACCATTTTTTTATTATACTCATAAAAAACCAAATGAATATCCTTTTAGTTTCAATAAATGTTTAGACATGCGACATATGGATTCACGAATACAACTTTATGTTAGAAGTAAAGCAAAACTTAATATAGGAACACATTGTGGATTTTTAGACTGTCTATCGAGATATTCTAAAATATTTCAAATTCAACGAGTATTCCCATTGAACCATAATGTAGTAGAAAAATCAGTTTATTTAAATAGAGATAACTATAAACATCTAATAAGTGATGATGAGTATAAAGTTAATCTTTTAAAGGGGTTGCCAGACAAAACAGAATCTAAAACTACAACTTCATTAAAGTGGAAATCAGATTTTATTGATTATTTTAGAGATGAGAAATATAGAGAAATGAAAATTTTAGAGATAGGTTCATCAAATGGATCATCTACACGAATTTTAAGTTTTTTGTTTAAAGAAGTTACAGCCATAGATACTTTATCCGAAAGACATATTAGGTCATCTAAATTAAATTATGATAGAGATAATATAGAATATCTTGTTATGGATGTTTATAGACAAACTTGGGATTTTAAACCTATGGACGTAGTGTTTATTGATTGTGTGCATGATTATAGTCATGTAAGGAGTGATATTGATAATACTATTAGTTCGTTTGATAAACCAATAATAGTTTTTGATGATTATGGATTGTTTCCAGAGGTAAAACGAGCAGTTGATGAATATATAGAGGGTGGTGTGTTAGAATTAAAAACTTATTTGGGAATGCCAGCTGGAACTTTTTATGCCAAGACACAGCATAAAATATTACAAGATTGGGAAGGTCTTATATGTCAAGTAAAATGAAAAAAGAGTTTTTAGATTTGGGTAAACATCCAATAGCAAATGCATTTCTAAAGGAAAAAGATTTTGATAATGAATTTTTATTTGATTTAAAAGTTGTTTTTGATACAGAATCAAAGTTGGTTTCTTTAAAAGAATTTGTAGAACCAGAGAAAATATTTAATGAAAATTATCCATATACTACTTCAAATTCATTTCCTATGATAAAACATTTCAAAGAAACTGCTGAAATGTTAATGAAAGAGTTTAATCCATTAACAGTTATGGAGATTGGTAGTAATGATGGTGTCTTTTTAAAAAATTGGTCTAATGATTATACCATTGGAGTTGAACCTTGTGGTAATTTTGCCAAGGTAACTAAAGGTATGGGGTATCAAACTTATAATGAATTTTGGACTACTGGATTATCAGAGAAAATAAAGAATGATGGTTATCTACTTTTTGATTTGATTTATGCCGCGAATTGTATTTGTCACATTCATGATTTAGATGATGTCTTTAAGGCAGTTAAAAATCTATTACATAAAGATGGAGTATTTGTATTTGAGGATCCATCATTATTAAAAATTTTAGAAAGAAATTCATACGACCAAATCTATGATGAGCATCCACATATATTTTCAATTACGGCATTAGATAATATTTTAATGAAGAACGGCCTAAAAATATTTAGGGTTGATAATCTTTCAGTTCATGGTGGTTCAAATAGAGTATATGTTTCTCATAATAGACCAGTAGAACCTTCTGTAAGGGAAAATTTACAAAAAGAAGATGACTTTGGATTAAATGAGTTTAAAACTTATCAAGAGTTTGCAAAAAGAGTAGAGAAATCTAAAAATGATTTAGTAGACTTACTTGTTAAATTAAAAAATGATGGTAAGAGAGTAATGAGTATAGGTGCTACGGCAAAATCTACTACGGTATTTAATTATTGTGGAATTGGAGTATCCCCCTGGCAGGCGGATTTGATAGAGTTGATAACAGATACAACAAAGGATAAACAAGGAATGTGTGCACCAGGTTCTCACATACCAGTAGTTTCAAGAGAGTCAATAGATATTAATGATTACGATTATGTATATTTAGGTGCCTGGAATTTTAAAGATGTTATTGTAAATATAGAAAGTGAGTTCGTACAAAATGGTGGTAAGTTTATAACACACGTTCCAAATGTAAGTATTGGTTCTGCTAAATGGGTGCCACAGGGAAATATAAATGAATTTTTAGTAGAGTGGAAGTAATGAATAAAAAAGTTGTTTATACATCTATATTTGGACCAGAATATTATTTACACGACCCAGGAGTAAAATTAGATGATTGGGATTACATTTGTTTTACAGATAGAACAGATTTTGAATCTGATGTATGGACTATACTACCAACATTAAAAATTTATGATGGGGCAAGAGATTCTAAAAAACCAAAACTTTTACCACATAGGTATTTAAAAGATTATGAAATTAGTGTTTGGGTTGATGGAGATGCTAAGATTATTGGAGATATCAATTACTTAGTTGATACTTATCTACAAGACAAAGATTATGCAGTTTTAAATCATAAGTACTGTAGTGGAATAAATAGTAGAATCTGTATTTATGAGGAAGCAAAATTTATAAAGTGGTTAGGTGATATACATCCACAAAAACATTATAAAGATAATTTAGATATAATAAATAATCAAGTTGATGGTTATAGAAAAGAAGGTTATCCAGAAAACAACGGACAGGCTAGAAATACTGTAATATTTAGACGACATAATAATAAAGATATAATTAAGACGATGGAAGAGTGGTGGATAGAACTTAAATATGGTAGTAAAAGAGATCAGTTGAGCTTCCCTTATGTCGCTTGGAAAAATAATTTAGATTTTAATTTTATTAATGAGGATATTGATAATAACCAATGGTTTCAGTTAATGAAAAAGTGGAGACAGGAAAGAAAATGAAAGCATTAGTTACAGGAGGTGCTGGTTTTGTGGGCACGAACCTAATAAAAAGACTATTAAAAGATGGACACGAAGTAGTATCAGTAGATAACTATTCTACTGGTAAAAAGGAGAGCCATCAAGAAGGTTGTTTATATCATGATTATGATTTGTCAAGTCAACATACACTTGGAATATATGTAGATCACGGAAGTTATCCGTCTTGGAGAGAAGTAGAGTATGATGTAATATATCATATGGCAGCTTTGGCTAGGATACAACCATCATTAGAAAATCCACACAAAACATTATTTAATAATTTTGTAAGTACACTTAATATATTAGAGTATGCAAGAAAGAATAATATAAAAGTAGTATATGCAGGTTCAAGTTCGGTTCATCATGGATTATATGAGAGTCCATATGCCTGGTCAAAGTTTAGTGGTGAAGATTTGTGTAAACTTTATAGTAATGTATATAATACGGATACAGCAATATGTAGGTTTTATAATGTATATGGCTCACATCAGATAGAAGATGGAACATATTCTACATTAATGGGCATTTTTGAAAGGCAATATAGAAATGATGAACCACTAACTATAACAGGAGATGGAGAACAAAGACGAGATTTTACTCATGTAGATGATATAGTAGATGGGATAGTAAGAGCATCACAAGAGTATTTCAAGGAATGTGAAATATTTGAATTAGGTCGCGGTATTAATTTTTCTATAAATAAAATCGCTGATATGTTTGGTAAGGATTATTCAAAAGAATATATTGAACAAAGACCAGGAGAGTATGATATAACTTTGGCAGATTATTCTCATGCACAAGAGTTACTTAATTGGAAACCTAAAAGAAATATAGAAGATTATATTCAGGCTTTTGTAGAAACAGAGAGGTTTTTAAACGAATAAATGAAAATAGCTTTATGTCTACATGGATTAGTTGGTAGTACCAATAGTTTATCATACAATAGAGACGAGTCTGATTTTGATGGTAAAAAATTATGTGCCGAGTTAGCATTTAAAGATTGGAAAAGGTGCATATTAGATGTAAATGATGTTGATGTATTTTTTCATACTTGGGATCTTGATTTGGAAGATTATTTAGTAGAAACATATCAACCTAAAAAATATGAAATAGAAAAACAAATTGTTTTTACTATAGAACATAAAGAAGATAATCCAAGAAATCAGGCACAATACAGTAGATGGTATGGTGGAAAACGGGTTATAGATATGAAATCTGAATATGAAAAGGAAAATAATTTTAAATATGATTGTGTTATTGATTCCAGATTTGATTTGGCATGGAATAATCTAATTGATTTTTCTAAATATGACATGAATTATTTTTATATACCAACAGTACAGAAAGATGGGACGTGGTATGGTTGGCCACATACAGATCAACATGAAATAATGGATTATGTATTCTTTTCAAATTCAAACAACATGAATAATTTTTCACCATCGATATATGATATGTTAGGTGATTATAATAAAACGATTTATCAATGGAAGGGTATGTCTGCACATTTTGTGTCCTTTGCACATCTTGTTAATTTAAAATTACTTCCCGATAAATGTAGAGTTGGAATAAAAATTGCTACTCCAAATGGTGATGGTAAAATGAAAGAAGATGACCATTGTAATTTTATAAGAAGAGAATATTTTGGAGAAGATTTAAGGAGATAATATATGAAAAATTTAATAGTTACTGCGGCCGGATTATCCACGAGATTTGAAGGATTAAAACCCAAATGGATGTTAACTCACCCGAGTGGAAGGTGGATGATTGTAGAGGCGCTAAGTTCAGTAGATTTTAGTGTTATTGATAAAGTTTATTTTGGGTTTTTACAAGAACATTTAGATAAGTATAATTGTATTGATGGAATCAAATTATGTTTTAAAGAATTAGGAATTGAAGATAAGGCAGAATTAGTTGCTTTGAATAGTCCTACAGATAACCAACCACATACTGTATACGAAGTTGTTAAACAGGCTAATGTGAAGGGGTCTATTTTAATAAAAGAGGTAGATAACTATTTTAGGTTTGATGTGGCAAGCCAATATTTTAAAGACACTACAGATAACTTCATGACTTATTTTGATTTAAATAATACTACATCTATTAATCCTTCAAATAAATCTTATGTTAAATTTGATACTGATGAAAATATTACAGATATTGTAGAGAAAAGAGTTTTTTCTTCAACTTTTGGATGTGGTTGTTATTCTTTTAAAGATGTAGAAGAATATTGTAATTACTTTGAGAGACTGAGAGATGATAAAGGATTGTATATATCATTTATAATAAAAGCTATGATTGAAGATGGGCATAAATTTAAAGCAGTAGAAGCAACAGATTATGTAGATTGGGGTACTAAAGAAGATTGGTTTGATTATGTTAGACGATATAAAACTTTATTTGTTGATTTAGATGGTACGTTGGTAGAAAGTTCTGGTAAATATAATCCACCATATTGGGGCGATACTCCATCCATAACTGAGAATGTTGAGTTTTTAAATAAGTTATATAATACTGGAAAGGTTTATGTTATAATAACAACTGCTAGACCATCAGAAGCAAAGGATGCAACTCTAAAACAATTGAAAAAGTATGGTATACTTTATCATGATATAATTTTTAATTTATTCCATGCCAACAGAACTATTATAAATGATTATGGTTCTTCTAATCCATATCCTACTTGTGATGCTGTTAATATTCCGAGAAATTCAAATTCATTTGAAAGGTTTTTAAAGGATTTAGGGTTGTGATATTAATATCTCACAGAGGTAATTTAAATGGTGTAATTGTTGAAAGGGAAAATTCTATTGATTATGTTGAGGAAGCTTTATCACAAGGTTTTGATGTTGAGATAGATGTGTGGGATATTTTTGGAAGTTATTTTTTAGGACATGATGAACCAAAATATTTGGTAAAAAAAGACTTTCTAAAGATAGATGGATTATGGTGTCACGCAAAAAATATTCAGGGATTATATAGTATGTTGGAAGATAATATTCATTGTTTTTGGCATCAAGAAGATGATGTTACATTAACATCAAAAGGGTATATGTGGACTTATCCTGGAAAAGAGTTGACAATGAATTCTATTGCAGTTTTACCAGAAGAAGAAATTGAAGTAGAAGTTGCTGGTATCTGTAGTGATTATGTAGTGAGGTTAATATGAAAAATGGTTATATAACATATGCATATTTAGAAACCACGAACTATTGTAATTTAGATTGTAGTTTTTGTAATCGAATGGATGTTATAGGTACATTAAAACATATGCCCCTTGATAGATGGGAAAGGTTGTTAGATGGCATAAAACACCATCCAATTGAAGAAGCAAAACTTATGGGAATGGGCGAACCAATGTTACATCCACAATTTGATGAAGTCTGTAAGATGTTTAAAGATACTTTTCCTGATGCTATAGTTATAGTAGCTACAAATTGTCAGTATAAAATAAAACCGAATACTAAATTTAGAAAAAAGTTTGAAAATTCTTTAAAGTATATAGATATGTGTTATTTATCGATAGATGGTCATGGTGAACATTATGAAAGAGATAGAGCTCCTGCGAAGTGGGATGTATTGATTAATTTTTTAGAAGATTTTAAAACCATAAATAGGCATGGCTGTGAAACTCCCATAAATTATGTGGTTAATGCTTACAATGTATATGATATACCAAAGGTGGAAAAGTTAATAGATGAATATAATCTCGATGGTATACGTTTAAATATAGCACAAATTTGGGATGAAGAAATTTCTATGTCGGATGATATATCCACATCGGGTTATTCTGAAGAACGGTTAAAATATTTAAAAGATAATTATCAAAATAAAATAATGGGTAAATCCGTTTGGGATTTTGAAGATTGTTTTTGGGTTCAAAATGGATTATATACAACGGTTGAAGGTCATGTAAAAATGTGTTGTATGAATACAGGTACAGAACCATTTGGTAATTTATTTGAAAATTCAATTGATGAGATAAGAATGAATGAAGAGTATAAAGAAGTAAAACAAGGATGTGAAACAAATAATCCTACAGAGCATTGTAAGAATTGTTCGTATAAAGAATTAGTTCCGATATTATCTCATTTGGGAGTTAATAATTAATGGTTAAGTATCGTAAACACCTTGATGATGTACACAGAATAGAAGTTGATAAAGATAAGTCAAATTATAAATGGAGACTTGATCAAAGTGAACGTTTGATAGATTTTCCTAAAGAGTTTTGGGATGAATTTATGGGTAGTATAACACAGAATGATTTTATTACTTATCCGTATGTTCATCAACTTAAAGAAAAACTTGCACAACATCATAATTTTAATGGTACTGATAATATATTTTTAGTTCCTGGTAGCGATTTGGCTATAAGAACAATGTTTGATGTATTTGTAACTGCGAATAGTAATGTTATTACTACTTCACCTTGTTTTCCTATGTATGAGGTCTATTCTAAATTATATAATACGAGTTTTAGACAAGTTCCTTATGGGGAAGATTTAACTTGGTCTATTGATAAGTTGATAGATATGTTAAATGATGAAACATCTTTAGTAATAATTGCTAATCCAAATAATCCAATAGGAGATTGGGTATCTAATATGAAACTTAGAGAGTTGTTTTCTAAAACACAAAAAATGGGTATACCTGTTTTGGTAGATGAAGCTTACCAAGAATTTGTAGAAAAAGATAATGAGAGTTGTCTTACGATGGGATTTAAATTTTCTAATGTAATATGCTGTAGAACATTCAGTAAGGCTAAGGGAGCTGCGGGAATAAGAGTTGGTTATGTAGTTACTAATAAACCTTTGATAGATGTTATTAGTAAATTTAGAATAATGCACGAGATAACAGGACCATCTGCGAAGTTTGCTTGTCATATATTAGACAACTATAAAATAGTGAAAGATTATATAAGAGATACTAATGTTGAGAAGTGGCATTTGACAGAAAAATTTAAGAAAGCAGGGTATGATGTGATAGGAGGACATTGTAATTGGGTTCATATTAATAGTGAAGATGATAATAAAAAATTATGTGAAATATTAGATAGATGTACTGATGTAACTTATAAGGCAGGAGTTAAAATACCATTTGATGATAGAACAAATTGGTTAAGAATGACTGTAGGTCCTAATCTTATGGAAACTAATTTTATAAAAAGAGCATTGGAATTATGAGTAAATTATCAGACCAATTACAGAGTGAATTGAAAAATTTTGGTCAGTTTCCATATGGTAAAAGAGATAGGGCATATCAAACTATTGGTGATCATAAAGGAATTAGGGATATGGAACATCGATTTGAGGTGATGGATTTTCCAGATTCATTTGAAGGAAAAACGGTTATTGACATTGGATGTAGTGTTGGTGCTATTTGTATCGAGGCCAAGAAAAGGGGAGCCAAAAGGGTAGTTGGTATAGATTATAAAAAAGAAACTGTAGATGTGGCTAAAAAGGTGGCAAGTGAATATAATCTTGATATAGAATATTATACTTTTGATGTTAATCGTGGATTAGATGCTTTAAAGGGAAAGATTGGAAATGAAAAATTTGATTATACTTTTGCTTTATCTATTTGGGGTCATGTTGATAAACAGGAGTTATCAGATATAATTAATTATTATACAAATGATATTTGTTGGTTTGAAGGACACGATATTGGATGGACTGGAGATACTAAAAGTAAGATGGAACAGAGTTTTGACCAAATGTTAAAATATAGTGAGATTAAACATCTTGGTGAAACTAATGATAGAAGTGTTAGACAGAATTTTAAATTATTTTATAAGAAGTTAGAAGAAGAAACAGAGTTAATTAAAGTAAAATTAGGTAAAGATAATCAATCTACATATTTTGGTGGAAATGAGTATGAATTTGTAGTTCCTTGGGATAGGAAACGAGTTGAAAGTGAAGATGAGTGTAATTCTGAAAAATATGATGTTACTAAAAAGGATAGATATTGTTTCAGGGGGCAATTTTGTAGATTTTTGGGAAGTAAAGATGAGGAATATGGTTATAAGGTTTTTGCGGATGAATTAGATAGAAAAGAAATAAATCTTTTATTTGATATACAGGAAGTATTATTTAATGGTGGATTTGCCCCACGACCACATGAAATTATAAAATGTTGTGATGATACACGAGAATATTTTGCGATAAAAATGGATAATATTAGAGGAACTCATGTTCAACCAGATAATAAGTGGGTAAAGGATTTAGTGGAGTTCTGTGAGAATAATAAAATTCATAGGGAAATAAGAAGCATTCAGTTGGATTGTGTTCCTAAAAATTGTATAAAAACCGATAATGGTGAAATATATTTAGTAGATATAGACCAGAGATACAGAATGGAAACAGAGAAGTCAAATGTAGTTTTTATTCCTAATATTGATTTGGGGAATAGTAGAAATCAATCATATAGTTATTCAATTAATAGTTGGAAACATTTTTGTGATAAATATGATTGTGAACTTCTCGTGTGGGAAGATTTATTATTACCAGTTGAGAAGATGAAAATAACTTGGCAACGATATTATATGTTTGATATATTAGAGGCAAATAATATTGATTATGACCAAATACTGATAGTAGACGCAGACACAATAGTTCACCCTGATTGTCCTAATTTCTTTACAGAGACAAATGGCAAGTACAGTGTAGTTAGAAACAACGGTAGTTTTGAATGGGTGAGAAGATCAATGGATGGATTTTCTAAGTTACTGTTTGATGGAGAAGTTCCATTTGAAGTTTGGGATTATTTCAATTGTGGATTTCAGATTGTAAATGAAAGTCATAAGGAATTTTTTGAGTATGTGAGAAATTATTATTTAGAAAATCAATATGAAGTTCAGAACGCGATAGAACAAGTTAAGGCTGGTACAGACCAAACACTTATAAATTTTTTAATTAGAAAACAGAATATAGAATTAAATTATTTACCAACTTGTTATAATTTACAAGATTTACATTCTAAACAGTTATTGTTTATCCATCCACAAATGTGGTTTGAAGATAAATTAATATTTGAGAATTGTGGTTATGTATTTCACTTTAATGCAATTCCACAAAACGAAATGGGTAGAGATGCAAATTATTGGATAAAGAGAACCTATGAGGAGTTTTATAAATGAAAGTAGCATTCTTTTCAGAAACAGGCAATAACCAAAGATATCCAAGAGATTTTCCAAATGCTCGTACAGAGGTAGCGTGGTGTTTGGCATTAGATGCTCCAATGTGTAGTTTGAATCCATCTACAAAAGAGAGATTAGATAATGATTATGATTTGGGTATCGTGATAATTCCTAAAAACAATCCTGAAAAGATTGATTGGACTTGGATAAGAAGTAAATGTAAAAAGGTAGCAGTAATGCAAGAAGGCCCACATTGGTATTTTCAAGACTATCAGATAGATAAACAGTTTCATTACTATAATACTTTAATAGAGGCAGACTTGGTGTATTGTCATAATAAATCTGATGTAAATTATTATAAAGGATTAGGATGTAAAGATGTAAGAGTGATGAGGAGTTTAATGATACCCGAAGGATTATTACCAAGAAGTGAATGGGGTGATGTAACAATCATTGGTGGTAATTTTGTTTCTTGGTATGGTGGATTTGATTCTTATATAGTAGCAAGAGAAATTGGGGATCCAATAGTTGCACCATCAATGGGTAGAAAACAAGATTTAGAAAGTCAAATAGATGATATTCAGTATCTACCATATATGAATTGGAGAGAATGGATAAATTGTTTATCACAATTTAATATAGGAATTCATTTAATGAGAACACACGCGGCTGGAACATTTGCAATGAATTGTGGGTTTCATAGCATACCTTGTATTGGATATAAAGGATTGGATACACAAGAAACTATACATCCATTAACTACGGTTGAAGTTGGTGATTTGGAAACTGCTAAATATCTTGGTAAAAAATTAAAAGAGGATGATGATTTTTATAATGAGTGTAGTAAAACTTCAGAAGAAATGTTTAAGAAGTTTTATACAGAAGAAAAATGGTTAGAAAATTGGAGTTTACAATAGAAATGAAACCTATAAGTTTAATTACACCAAGTCGTAACAACCTAAAGTATTTAAAGTGGGCCTACACATCAATACGGAAGAATTTGGGGTATATACACGAGATATGTATGGCAGATGACTTTTCAGACGATGGAACGTGGGAATGGATGAATGAGATAGCGGACAAAGATTACAACGTAAAAATCCATAGAAATGAAGGTCCCACACGACTTGGACACACAATTTTATATGATACTCTCGTAAATGATTACGCCACCAATGATATTGTGATGATATACCATGCTGATATGTACGCCTGTCCTAACTTGGATACAGAGATAATTAAACATATAGAACGAGGTAAGGTAGTAAGTGCAACGAGAATAGAACCACCATTACATCCAGACGGGCCTGAAAAGATATTAGAAGATTTTGGAATAGAACCAGAAGAATTTGATGAACAAGGATTGTTAGATTTTGTATCAGACCATGTAGGAACACGAGAAGATGAAACAACTCGTGGTATATTTGCACCGTGGGCAATGTACAAAGATGACTTTCAATCCATTGGTGGACACGACCCATTATACGCCCCACAGAGTAAAGAAGATTCAGATATATTCAATCGGTTTGTGTTGGCTGGCTATGAGTTAAAACAGACTTGGAAAGGATTAGTCTATCATATGACTTGTCGTGGTTCAAGATTTAAGGACGGAGCACTTCGAAATCCTGCGGGACAAGTGTTTATGAAAGGTAGGGAGTCGAGTGAATGGTTAGCACAAAACCTCCGTAGCACCCGTAATTTCATCCGCAAATGGGGACATATGGTACGACATGATGAATTGATGTATCCTATCATTCCCCCGAAGTATGATGTAGGATTTGTTGTAGAGAATTGTGATACAAATATATTAAAAGAGTTAGAACCTTGGTGTTCAGATATATATGGTGATTGGGTTGGACATAAAGGATTTGGTGTTAATGATTATATTAAGAAAGAACAACCTGATACTCAATTTGATTTGAAGAAGAAAATTCATTCCGACCATTTTGAAGCAAAAAATAATGTGGTTGTTAAGTTCAACTGTAGTCTTTTAACACCCCAGAATTTTCAGATATTAGTGAACTTATCACAGATACTTCAAGAAAGTGGTGAAGTGGGTGAGATGGAGCTGGAAATATTTAAGTTTAACATAAAATCACTTGATAGTTATGAGAAGGAGTTAGTAAATGTTATTTAAAGATTATATTACAGAAGTACCAGATTTTCCAGAAGAAGGTGTAAACTTCAAAGACATATCACCATTGTTGGCAAGCAATGAGGTTTTGTCAGAAGTTATTAATAGGATGGGTGCATTAATTATTGACGTTCCCGAAGATGCACCAGGTCCACGGGCCAGTCGTGGTCGTAAACCACCAGATTATTGGATTGGAATAGATTCAAGGGGATTCTTATTTGCATCTGCTTTAGCATTCCATTGGGGTGGTGGAGTTGTGATGTGTAGGAAGGAAGGTAAGTTACCACCTCCCGTTACACGAAAAAGATATCAGTTAGAATATGGAACGGAGTGGGTAGAAATGAAAGAAGGTACGGGAACTGCTGTTATAGTAGATGATGTATTTGCTACAGGTGGAACATTACAGGCAACTAATGATTTGGCTAAAATGGTAGGTTATGATGTTATAGATAATTTAGTTTTAATAGATTTACAATATCTTCCAAGAGCAGAAGATTTTAATTTAAAAGTAAGGAGTTTAATACAATATGAGTGAGTATTCAGGATGTGATGATTTCAGACCATTAATGGTATCACATAAAAGAGCCTGGTTTGGAGAAAAGTTATTTGTAGATGAGTATGGCAGAGCACCAAATTTATCAGATGTTCCAATGACCTATATGACACGAAGTGAAGTATTTAAAAAACGGGGTTATAGTCGGAAAGATATTAATGAATTATGGAAAGAAAGACATAAGAATGAATTATAGAAACATAACAATACTGTCAATGATAGTATTGGCAGTAATAACAAGATTGTTACCACATCCACCAAATGTGGCACCAATAACAGCAATAGCATTATTTGGTGGTTGTAATATTAAGGATAAGAATTTAGCTTTGGCATTACCATTAGTGTGTATGTTTATAACTGATTTGTTTTTAGGATTTCATATTATAATGCCATTTGTGTATTTATCATTTATGATGATTTCATATATTGGTATAAATTCTAAAAAGATTGGTAACGGAACAATACTTGGTAGTTCATTACTATTCTTTTTAGTTACAAACCTTGGAGTTTGGTATTTAGGATATCCAAATACATTGGCGGGGTTGGTAAGTTGTTATACATTAGCATTACCATTTTTTGTAAATACGATTATAGGTGATTTATTTTTCTCCCATAGTTTAAGTTATAGTTTTAGTAAGTTAGAAGAAAGGTATCCAGTTTTATCAATATGAGTAAAAAAACATGGAAAGTCAACCTTATAGGGTTGATAAACAAAATATCAACCTTATAGGGTTGATGCATAAACATTGAAATGGAATAAAAGAAGGTAGATATGTTCAATAAAGAAGATGTATTGATTGTATGTGCACTTGAGATAGAAACACAGGGTCAGTTAGAAGATTGGGATGTATTATATACTGGAGTTGGTAAAGTAAATGCCACATATAAACTTACTGAACTTTTTGGTACATATCACAGTAGACCAGCAGTTAGACGAGAATATTCTTTGATAATAAATTATGGAACGGCAGGTAGTAGGAAAATTAAGAAAGGACAGTTGGTAGATTGTACAAAGTTTATTCAACGGGATATGGATGTTATGGGTCTTGGATTTATGAAAGGTGAAACACCATTCGAATCAGAACCACCAATTACAATACAATCAACGAGTAAGTTTAACCCTATCGGTAGGAATGCAAGTTGTGGTAGTGGTGATTCATTCGTAGAAGATAGAACAAACTATTATGGTGAAGTTGTAGATATGGAAGCATATGCATTAGCCAAAGTTTGTCATCATTATGATATACCTTTTATATCATTTAAGTATATTACTGATGGAGCTGATGAACAGGCTCACGAGGACTGGGAAAAGAATCTTGCAGATGGTATAGTAGAATTTAAGGAAAAGGTACTTACAAAAATTAAATGACATACTATTTATTATTGTCGGAAGACACCGAAGAAGATGTCTATTTTGACTCAAATGTTTTAGGAGAAGAAAGTTTTGGAACGTTTTATACAGGTCAAGGTATGGTAGCCTTGAACAACATAGTTAATCAGAAACCCGAATTACTCGAAACCATCAAAATCCTTGATGATACTAAGAAATCCTACACCCTAACAGAATTTTTTGACTTATTATCTAAGTTAAAAGTAATAACTTAATGCTGGAGAAGTACAATGGCAGATGATTGGAGACATTACGCAGAATTTGAAGAAGAATTTGAAAAGAAAGCCCCAACTGTGAAACATACCAAGAAGAAGAAAACTTGGAAACAGATTAATGAGGAAAGGAAAAGAGAGGTTACTAAAAAACAATGGCAAAAGAAACGAAGGATTTCTAAGAAGAAGGAAGATAAATAATGAAATATGTATTGGTGGATAATAATGATAATATTAATACTACAGTTGACCTTGCAAGTAATGTAGGTCGTAGTGGGGCAAGAACATACTTTGTAGGAACAAAACGATTAGATAAAAAATCATTTGATAAGTTATGGAAAGTAATGACAAAGGATGAATATGATAAAAGACTGAAGATGGGGTTAAGGAAGCCATCATCACATGGAGAAATAGAATGGTGGAAAGAAGATAAGGAAATCACGGATAGTGAATTAAAATATTAAATAAGAGAAGGTTATGAGTAAAAAAGATAAACTAACTCCCGAACAAGAGAAGGAGTTAATCAAGTTATCGGCCGAAATAGAAGCCGAAGCAATCGCAATGAAAGTGGATTATGACAAGAATCCATCACACGAAAGTGGCAGTGTTGTATATGTTAATGAACAAAGTTCATTATTAGAATACGAGGATGAAAAGTTAGGAGATAAGGCTCTCGTTAGTAGTTCTCAAATACTTGCCAAAGAATTAAAAAAACAAAAGAAAAAAGGAGATAAATAATGTTAGAAACAGTATTATGGGTGTTTCTTGGAATCTTCATAGGTTCTGTTGGTGGAATACTTACTATTTCATTACTTAGTGCAGGTAAGACAGAAGATTTATATATGGAAATTCAAGATTTAAGAACTCAACGAGAATTACTTAAAGAGGAAATTCATAGGTTAAATATTCCAAAGAGTAAACCAACACCAAGAAAGAAACGAAAGTATAAACCCCGAAATAAGAAGAGGTAGTAATGGTTTTAGATAGTCTATTGGTAGGTGTAATGTTATTCAGTTCATTCGCCATAAGAACACCAAATGTTCAACCAAATCCAGATGACTATGAAGTTAGTGTTGGAGTGAGTAATGGACATTATTACATCAATCGTCAATGGGAACGAGAACTTGGTATGAAGTATATTGATGATTTGGTGTGGATAAAGTATGATAAGAAACTTTATTTTAAACCAGAGTATATGGATAAACAAAGTCAGAGTGTTAAGTATTTAAAGATGGATTATCGTTTAGAATACTATGGAGCAACTTGGGGATTCACTACTCGTTCTACCAATGATGCATTAGATGATTATGAAACATTTGCTTCAGTTGGTATAAGTAAGAAGAAAACTTATAGAAATGATGCAGTAGAAGTAGAAGTATCATTTGATGGTTATATGCCACCCGATGAGGCTGGTGATAATACTACATTTGAATATGAAGATAAGTTCAAAGTGTCTTGGAAACTTACAGACAAAGTTAGGTTATATAATCAAGGAGAAGTATCCAAACTAAAAGGAACTTCATATTATAAGGGTAAGATAGGTATAGAAATAACTTTGTAGTAATATTTATAATTGAATATAAAATGGAGAGTTATTATGGCTAATTTACCAACAGGACCAGATGAATTACATGGTGGAGATGGATTACCAGATTGGATGCAATTTACTATTACAGTTGCTATGTTTGGAGTTTTTGCTTGGATAATTTATTTGTTATTTTCACCATCAATGACTTTAGATGAGAAGTTTAGAGATTTACTTAACATCATAGTTGGTGGATTTTTAGCTTCATTTGGTAAGGTTATAGACTTTTGGTTTAGGTCTAATAAGAAGAAAATATGATAAACACAATAATAAATTTTCTTAAAAGTCTATTTATAAAAGATAAAGTTGATTTAATAGAGGAGAACGAAGAAATGTCAAAGTTTGATGAGATTATAGAAGTAGTATTAGAACACGAAGGTGGTTATGTAAACGACCCGAAGGATCCAGGAGGTGAAACTAATTTTGGTATAGCCAAGAGAAGTAATCCCGATGTAGATATAAAGAATTTAACCAAGGCAGAGGCATCACTCATTTACAAAACGAAATACTGGGATAAAAATAAAGTAGAGAGTTTACCCGAAGAATTATGGCACATTTATTTCGATTGCTGTGTTAATATGGGTAAAAGTAGAGCAGTAAAGATATTACAACAGGCAGCTAATGGAAAGGGTGCCAATATCGATGTAGATGGTGGGTTAGGACCAAACACATTGAAAGCAATATCTAATGTGGAATTAGAAAGAGTTCGTGCATATCGTGTTAAGTATTATGCAGATTTAGTAACAAGAAAACCAGATTTAGAAAAATTCTATTTTGGATGGTATCGGAGAGCTCTGGAAGTATAAAAATTCATATATATTATATTTATTACCGAATGTGAAAGATTTCACATCACCTGAAGAATGGGGAGCATAGTTACTTGATAGGAAATACTCTTGACACTCATTCGCGATACTGAGTGAGAAGTTTTTTCAAAAAACATAGAACCCGCTCTACTTCAGACCTGATGTGACTACTAATAAATAAAAAATAATAAATGGAGATTGACCTTGAATGATTCACCTAAAAAAATAATGGAGACATTTGTGAACGGACAAGACAAAAAAGATTTAAATGTGATATTAGAAAGAATGGAACAGGCCGATAAAGATAGAGAAACGATGCATACTGATATCAAATTCATCAAAGAAAATTTATTCAATCCACATGAAGGATTATGGCAAGAGTCTAAACAGAATACTCAATTTAGAAAAGACACTACTAAATGGCGTGGTGTAATTGGTGCAGGTTTTATAGGATTATTTTTTAAACAATTATACGATTTATTTACATAACCAGAACCTCCTTTTGGTTTAGGGAAGAAAAGATCCCATACTAATTATGTACTGTGATACATAAGTATGGGGTTTTTTTGTGCCCTGTTATATTTATCATTAACAGTTCGATGGAGAAGCAGTATGAAAAACTTATTAAAATATATCCTTTCCTTAACCATCTTATTCGGAGCAGTACCCGCATTACCAGCCATGGACTATAGTGACAAAGCCGGTATGTCGGAAGAGATAAAGAAAAAGAAGAAAAGTAAGAAGAAGAAGATTAAAAAAGGAAAGAAAAAGAAGAAGGGATTCTTCAGTAAAGTGTTTGGTTCTAAGTAACCGAATAACGAGAAAACCTCTTTTAACCGAGAGGTTTTTTTGTGCCCGTTATACTTATTGGGACTATGGAAAGACCACATACCAAACAACGCCACAAACCACCCAAGTATTGCTCACAATGTAAAAGAGAAGTATATCATACCACACATAGTGCTAGTTCTTATTGGGTAGATTGGTATGGTACAGAATTAAAACCTATTTGTGTGGATTGTTATAAGAGATAAAGAGAGTGTTTTCGAAAAAATATAAGAAATATTAGTAAAATTGATATGTTATTAAAATATATATAATATTTATATATAGATACACATATATA
>Ga0208894_1000904_pt1 | contig 18874 bp, 18 predicted proteins | sample ETNtaG_12_FD_185752 | JGI IMG/M metagenome (GOLD analysis project Ga0208894, IMG submission 185752) | Marine microbial and viral communities from oxygen minimum zone, Eastern Pacific Ocean - ETNP201306SV49 (SPAdes) (version 2) | ecosystem: Environmental > Aquatic > Marine > Oceanic ...
GGAGGTGAGTTACGCGGTGATGCAGAAACAATAATAATTGGTCTAAACACTCTTCAAAATGCAGGGGAAGGGCAGCTGAGCTTCCTGGCTAACCCAAAATATGTCAAATATCTCTCGGGTAGCCTAGCTGAAGCAGTCCTTCTAACAGCTGACACCGCGAAAAGCTTTAAGGGGTGCTGCATTGTTGTTCGAGACCCTTATCTTGCTTATGCTCAAATTTCTGCATGGTTTGATGCTTCACAAAAAAAATCACCTGGTGTTCATGCGACGGCTTTTATTCATGCTGCAGCAACAGTAGCGGATGATGTCTATATCGGTCCAAATGTGGTCGTTGAAGCCGATGCGAATATTGACTCTGGTTGTCATCTTGAAGCTAATAGTTTTGTCGGAGCAGGATCAAGTATAGGTGCCAATGGTTTTGTTGGGGCAAATGTTAGTATCTACCATGATGTAGATATCGGATCAGGTGCAATAATACATAGTGGAGCGGTCGTCGGAGCGGACGGTTTTGGCATAGCTCCTAAGCCAGATGGGGGATGGCAGAAAATCCATCAGATCGGTGGAGTAACTATAGGTGATGATGTGGAGATCGGTGCCTGCACTACCATTGATCGTGGTGCATTAGATGATACGCGTCTCGGCAATGGGGTGAAACTGGATAACCATGTTCAAATTGCTCATAACGCTGTGGTGGGCGATAACACGGCTATGGCTGCATACTCTGGACTTGCAGGTAGTGCAGAGCTGGGAAGTAACTGTATTTTGGCCGGCGATGTCTGCGTCGTAGGGCATATTAAAGTTTGTGATAATGTTCAGATAACGGCTCGAACTCTCGTAACCAAGTCTATTACAGAGCCTGGATCATATTCATCAGGTGCGACTCCCTTGATGTCTACCGCTGAGTGGCGTAGAAATTCTGTGAGAATTGGTCAGTTAGATAAGATAGCACGAACCGTTAATAAGCTGAACAAAGAGTAATTTGTCGTTAGCTGTGAGATTCGACTGCAACTGGATGTTGTTTTAGATAGTCAAAAATATGTTTAGGAATTTTTATGAATATAAATGAAATAATGGCGTTGCTTCCCCATCGCTATCCGCTACTTCTCGTTGATAGAGTCCTCGAGTTAGTGCCTAATGAGAGAATATTAGCGTATAAGAATATCAGTGTTAACGAAGAGGTGTTTAATGGCCATTTTCCTGGCGCCCCAATTTTTCCTGGAGTACTGACCATCGAGGCTTTAGCTCAGGCCTCAGGGATACTTGGTTTTGCTTCTACTAATACCACCGCGGATGATGGCAAGTTATACCTTTTTGCTGGAGTTGATAAAGTGCGTTTCAAGCGAACAATCGTACCTGGTGATCAGCTTATGCTGTCATCGGAGGTCGAAGCAGTCAGACGCAATATATGGCGTTTTAGAACCACGGCAACAGTGGATGATGAGATAGCCTGTCAAGCTACTCTTCTGTGCGCCTATAGAGACCGAGAAAACTTTCAGTGATTCATGAAACTGCTATTGTTGCCTCCTCGGCTACCATTGGCAAAAATGTCAGTATTGGTCCTTGGACCATTATTGGTGAAGACGTTGAAATTGGGGATGACTGTGATATAGCCTCTCACGTGGTTATTAAAGGGCCCACTGTTTTGGGAGCATCAAACAAAATTTACCAATTTTCCACAGTCGGTGATGATACTCCTGACCTTAAGTACAAAGGCGAGCGTACTCGATTGGTGATTGGGGACAACAATACAATAAGAGAAGGCGTTACGATTCATCGCGGTACTCTACAGGATGAAGGATTGACTAGTATTGGCAATGATAATCTTTTCATGGCCTATGCTCATATCGGTCATGATTGTGTTGTTGGAAATCATATTGTCATGACCAATAACGCAGCAATATCAGGACATGTGCATGTGGGTGACTGGGCTATTCTTTCAGGCTTTGCAGCAGTCCATCAGTACGTACATCTTGGAGCTCATTGTTTCGTTGGCCCCGCAGCCTTTATCTATCATGATATTCCAGCCTATGTCACTGTCGCAGGTAATCCGGCTGAACCTCGCACCATTAATAGAGAAGGTCTTAAGCGTCGAGGCTTCTCTACTGAGCAAATTTCTCTTGCTAACAAGGCCTATAAAATTCTATACCGCAGGGGACTACAGTTGTCGGAGGCTCTGAATTTGATTTCAGCTCTTGGCGATGACCCAATCATTACAATGTTTATAGACTCCTTAAACAGCTCAACTCGTGGCGTTATTCGCTAATTTATGAAAGCAGAAGCCCCAATAATCGCAATTATCGCAGGTGAAGCGTCAGGTGACCTGCTGGGTGCAGATTTAATTCGTGGACTAAGGAATTATTTTCCCGATGCTATCTACGAAGGAATTGGAGGCCCTAAAATGCAAGCAGAGGGTTTCAATTCTCTTCATGAAATGGAACGCTTGTCTGTGATGGGATTTGTGGGGCCTCTGAAGCGACTTCCTGAATTATTGGGAATCCGCAAGGACATAATTCGACGGTACACCCAATTACAACCAGTGGTATTTATCGGCATAGATTCTCCGGACTTTAATAGTCATATCGAACGTAGCCTGCATAGTGTCGGTATAAAAACGGTTCACTATGTCAGCCCGTCGGTATGGGCATGGCGCCAAGGGCGTATTAAAGGTATCAAGAAGACAGTGGATTTAATGCTGACCTTATTGCCCTTTGAAGCAGAGTTTTATCGTGAGCATTCCGTACCAGTACGTTTTGTCGGGCACCCTTTGGCGGGACAAATTCCTATGAAACCGGATACCATTAAGGCCAAAGAACTATTGGGCCTGAATTTGAGTAAGCCAGTCCTTTGCTTGATGCCAGGAAGTAGGGGAGGAGAGGTTGAGTTGATGGCTGATCTGTTTTTGGAGGTTGGCGAACAAGTTTCTTCATTATTTGAAAAATTGCAGCTAGTCATTCCTGCAGCTAATGAAGCCAGATATCGACAGCTTCAAACCATCTTATCTGATAGGGATCAAAGTAACGTTAAACTACTTTTACAGCAATCGCATTTAGTCATGGAGGCTTCAGATGCTATTTTATTGGCATCAGGAACAACCGCCCTAGAGGCCATGTTATTCAAGAAACCTATGGTTGTGAGCTATCGGCTTAGTCGACTGACCTACGCGTTAGTTCGACGATTTATAAAGACACCCTTTGTTTCCATCCCTAATCTTTTAGCGGATGAAATGCTGGTCCCTGAATTGATCCAAGACAATGCCTCTGTGAATAATTTAACTAAGGCGGTAGCTAGTGCCCTGAGTCGAGATAAAAAGGACCTGTTAGTTGAGCATTTCGAAGAGTTGCATGAAGTTCTAGCCCTTGAATCAGGGAATATAGCGTCCAAAGCGATTGCAGAGCTAATTGGTTAATGAAAAGCTGGAGGCCACCAGAGGGTATTCAGCGCTTGGCGGGAGTCGACGAGGTGGGTCGTGGTCCATTGGCTGGGGATGTCGTAACCGCAGCAGTAATCTTGCCTCTAGACCACGAAATTGTCGGTTTGGCAGACTCTAAAAGTCTCACTGCAAGACAACGAGAAAATTTGTATGAGGATATTATTGGTCAGGCAAATAGTTGGTGCATAGGTCGCGCCTCGGTCGAAGAGATCGATCGGTTTAATATTCTACAGGCAACTTTGATGGCCATGCGACGTGCCGTTATCGGCTTATCTTTGCAACCTGACTTTGTAGTCGTGGATGGGAATCGCTTACCCCAGTGGGAGTATAACGGTGAAGCCGTGGTAAAAGGGGATGGTCGAGTGGATGTGATTAGCGCTGCTTCGATCTTGGCGAAAGTAGTCCGTGACAGAGAGATGCAGGATCTCGATATAAAGTATCCAGGTTATGGTTTCGCGGCTAACAAAGGTTATGGAACGCCACAACATCTTGAAGCACTAGAGAGATTAGGGCCAACATCTATTCATCGAAGGTCATTCGCTCCGGTTAGTTACGGTCTAAAAGATGAGCAGAGTGACCTTTTTTAAAAATGTTGATGGGGTTTCACCAGCCCACCTCTTCATTAAATAGTGTCAAAAAACATCCCTTTTACTATCATGCTAAAAAACCTCACTAAAGACTTGAGTTAAACGCTGACAACCTTTACATTCAGTTAATAATAATTTTGTTTTGGGGGAAAGTTTTTTTGAAATATGCAGAAATTACCGGCTGGGGCAGCTATGTTCCACCGCTTCTTATGACCAATGATGATATGAGTAAAATAGTTGATACTAGTGATGAGTGGATATACTCCCGCTCAGGTATCAAGCAGCGTCATTATACTCATGTATCAACAGGGAAAATGGCTTGGTTGGCCTGCGAGCGAGCTCTGGCTGGTGCAGGTGTTTCTGCCGAAGAAATTGATTTAATTATTTTAGGCTCTACCACTCCTGAGGAGATTTGCCCAAATACGGCTAGTTACATTAAGAACGAACTTGGTGCGACTAAAGCCTCAGCTTTTGATCTAAATTCGGCCTGCACTAGCTGGTTTTATGGGGTTAATGTTGCTACTGACATGATAAAGGCAGGGTCAATTAAAAAGGCCCTTATTGTTGGTTCTGAAAGAATATCTTTGGCGATGGACTGGCAGAAAAGGGAGTCTTGTTTTTTGTTTGGAGACGGAGCCGGGGCAGTATTGCTTGAGGAGTCAGAGACACCTGCTGGATTATTGTCTGGGCACATGAGTTGTGTCCCCGATAGCCGTGAATGCCTTCATTTACCAAGTTGGGGAATGTCCCCACTCCACCTTACCGATGATCTTTTCATTTCATTAAATTTTGAGGGACAAGAAATTTTTAAAAGCGCAGTGAAAGGAATGAGTGATTCCATCGCCCAAGTGTTGGAGAAAGAGGGATTAACGCCAAACGACATTGATTTGTTTATACCTCACCAAGCAAATTTTAGAATTATTCAGTCTCTCGCTAAACGTCTCGACTTCCCTATGGAAAAGGTCGTTGTGCGCATTGATGAATATGCAAATACATCCGCAGCGTCGATTCCATTGGCTATGTGTGATGCTTTGCAAGATGGCACTATAAAACCAGGAATGACAATCTTGACGGCCACTTTTGGGGCGGGGCTCACCTGTGGTGCAGGTGTCATAAAATGGGGAGAGAGAGTGGAGCCCGTTGGAACATCGGATAAAAATATTCCAGAATTTGAGGGCACCGTTTTTGATCTAATGGCTGACAGTTTTGTTCACTATGGCGTTGATCTCGAGCACCTCCTAACTAAAGCATAAAAATGTCTGCACAATTTGTTCATTTAAGACTCCATTCGGAGTATTCGCTAGTCGATGGACTAGTGCGATTAAAACCTTTGGCAGCTAAGGCAGCTGAGTTGCGAATGCCTGCAATAGCGCTAACTGATTTTAATAATTTCTTTGGATTAGTAAAGTTCTACAAAGCTGTCCAAGGGGCTGGTGTGAAGCCAATACTGGGCTCTGATGTTTTAATTGCCGATGAGAGTGGTGAAGGCTCTCCTTCCCAATTAGTCTTACTTATTTGCAATAACACAGGCTACAAAAACCTCACTACGCTTATTTCCAAAGGTTATCAAGATGGCCAGAGACAGGGTATCCCTACGATAAGACTCTCATGGTTAGAAGAGCTTAACGAAGGCTTGATAGCGCTATCTGGCGGGAGGCTAGGAGAGATTGGTATATCCTTAATATCTGGCCGCAGAGCTGACGCGGAAGCATCATTGCAGCGATTGATGGCTATTTTTCCCGATAGATTCTATCTCGAATTACAGCGCACTGGACGCCCTGATGAAGAAGACTATCTTCATGCGGCAGTCGATTTGGCTGATGTTTTTAGCTGTCCCTTGGTTGCAACCAACGATGTAAGATTCATCGCCGCCGAGGAATATGAGGCTCACGAGGCAAGGGTTTGCATCTACGAGGGTAGAACTCTAGATGATCCTAGGCGTGAACGTCGTTATTCTGAGAGCCAGTATGTCCGTAGTGCTGAGGAGATGACTGAGCTCTTTTCCGATATCCCTGAGGCCTTGGAGAACACTCTGGAAATTGCAAAGCGGTGTAATCTTGATTTGCGACTTGGGGAGTATTTTCTGCCCGATTATCCGATTCCAGATGGAATGACAATGAGTGAGTTTTTCATTGAAGAGTCTAGATCCGGATTGTTAGAGCGTTTGACTAGCTTGTTTGATCCGTCCGCACCAGATTTTGATATAAAACAAAAAGTTTACCAAGATCGTTTGAATTTTGAATTAGATATTATCATCGAGATGGGATTCCCCGGTTACTTTCTGATTGTTATGGACTTTATACGTTGGGCTAAAACTAACGATATTCCTGTTGGCCCGGGTCGCGGATCTGGAGCAGGATCACTCGTAGCTTATGCATTAAAAATAACTGACTTAGACCCTATTGAATATGATCTGCTATTCGAGCGATTTCTCAACCCTGAACGTGTGTCTATGCCAGATTTTGATATTGATTTCTGTATGGAGGGTAGAGACCGGGTTATCGCATATGTGGCAGAACAATATGGACGAGATGCAGTTTCACAGATTGTTACTTTTGGAACCATGGCGGCTAAGGCTGTTGTCAGAGATGTGGCACGGGTTCAGGGTAAGTCCTATGGTTTGGCTGATAAATTATCCAAGCTAATACCATTTGAAGTAGGTATGACTCTGGAGAAAGCAGTCGATCAAGAAGAGGATCTAAATAAATTTCTCAAAGCAGATGAGGAGGCCTCTGAGATATGGTCTATGGCTCTTCAGCTAGAGGGGGTCTCGAGGAACTGCGGCAAGCACGCGGGTGGGGTAGTCATAGCACCAACACAAATAACCGATTTTGCTCCTATTTATTGTGATGAGAGTGGTGCTGGGGTCGTCACTCAGTTTGATAAGAATGACGTTGAAGACGCCGGTTTAGTTAAGTTCGATTTTCTAGGGTTGAGGACATTAACAATTATTGACTGGGCTATGAAGATGATCAACAAAACCCGTGAAGATAATGGCGAGGACTTGTTGTTACTTGAGAAAATCCCACTTGATGATGCCGATACCTATGGGCTAATGCAACGGGCTGAAACTACAGCGGTATTTCAATTAGAGTCCCGCGGAATGAAAGAATTAATTCGTAAGTTAGGTCCTGATAGGTTTGAGGACATTGTTGCACTCGTAGCCTTATTCCGGCCTGGTCCACTTCAGTCGGGTATGGTAGATGACTTTATTAATCGAAAAAAAGGGCGGGCAGAGGTTAGTTATCCTCATCCACAATACCAACACGAGTGCCTTAAAGCATCTCTGGAGCCCACTTACGGTGTTATCCTATATCAAGAGCAAGTAATGCAGATCGCGCAAGAGATGGGTGGGTACACGCTGGGGGGAGCCGATTTGCTCCGCCGCGCTATGGGTAAAAAGAATGCAGCTGAAATGGCGAAACAGCGGGATTTGTTTGTGCAGGGAGCTGTAGGGAAAGGATTTGCAGAAAACCTCGCCTCTAATATTTTTGACTTGATGGAAAAGTTTGCTGGATATGGCTTTAATAAATCCCACTCCGCTGCATATGCTTTGGTCGCCTATCAGACAGGTTGGCTTAAAACTCATTATCCAGCAGAGTTCATGGCTGCAACCATATCCTCAGATATGGATAAAACAGATAAAGTAGTGACGTTTATTGATGAGTGTAGAGCAATGGATTTGGATTTATTGCCACCCGATGTCAACAAAGGGCAATTTCATTTCAGCGTCGATGAAAGCGGTGGAGTGATCTACGGTCTAGGGGCTATTAAGGGATTAGGGGAAGGTCCAGTAGGTGCAATCATTGAATCTCGTTTAGACAGTGGTAAATTTAAGGACTTATTTGATTTTTGTGCTCGAGTCGATAGTCGTAAGGTGAATAAACGTGCTCTCGAAGCGATGATTCGTAGTGGAGCCTTTGACGAAATTGGTCCCGATGGTGAGATTGGTTACAAACGTTCAGTTATGTTGGCCTGCATGGATGAGGCGGTGAAGCTTGCTGAGCAACATGTACGCAATAAAGTTAGCGGAATGGGCGATTTATTTGGAGAGTCCGTCGTTGAGAGCGCCTCAGAGATCAATTACAACGCCTATGCAGCGATTCGTACGCTTACTGACAAAGAACGCTTAAATGGAGAGAAAGAGACTCTAGGGCTCTATTTGACGGGTCATCCTATTGATGAGTATGAGAGCGAATTAAAGGAAATGGTGCCCAGTAGGATCGCAGACCTTCGCCCAGGCAAGGATGGGGCCATAGTGTCTGGGATGGTTGTTGGTATGCGTGTTATGAAGAACAAGCGAGGTGATAGTTTTGCCTTCTTAACGCTAGATGATAAAAGCGGGCGAATAGAGTTGTCGGTTTGGGCCGAAAAATATAATGCTTACCGGGAAATTTTGTCAAAGGACGCCCTTTTAGTCGTTAAGGGTGCTATCTCTGAGGATAGCTTTACCGGTGGGTTAAAAATGGTTGCTGATTCAATTCAATCGATCTATGAGGCTAGATGTAGCAAGTTACGATGTCTTGAGCTTACAATACCCGCTGACAGCGTTGACTGGGCGAAGAAAGTCCACTCTACTTTGGGTGGATACAGGGATGGTAATTGCAAGATTACAGTCGATTATCATCAGGATCACGCTCGTGGAACTCTTTATTTAGGCAATGATTGGAAAATCCAACCCCAGGATGAGTTAATTGCCAGGCTCCGAGAACAATTTGGTCAAAATAGTGTAATCATGCGCTATGATTAAACCAATGCTAGCCAAGGATTGTAGAGATGTTAAACTGCCCACTTTTATATCCTTGGCGATCTAAACTGAGAATTTAATTAAGATGAACCTAGATTATTTGTCCTTTGAACAGCCAATTGCTGAACTTGAAGCTAAGATTGAAGAACTCCAGTTAGTTGGTAATGACAACGAACTCAATATTTCAGAAGAAGTCACTAAACTTCGCGTCAAATCTCAGAAGTTGACTGAAAATATATACGCCAAGCTTACGCCGTGGCAGGTTGTTCAGGTAGCTCGACATCCCCACCGACCCTATTCTCTTGATTATATCCAGCGTATTTTTACCGACTGGGAAGAGATGCATGGTGACCGTCACTTTGGTGATGACAATGCAATTGTCGGTGGTATCGCCAGACTAGATGGCAAGCCTGTTATGGTTATTGGGCAAGAAAAGGGTAGGGGTGTAACAGAAAAAGTGATGCGGAACTTCGGTATGCCCAAGGCTGAGGGTTATCGCAAGGCGTTGCGTTTAATGGAAACGGCCGAGCGCTTCAACCTACCTATTCTGACATTAATCGACACTCCGGGGGCCTATCCCGGTATTGATTCTGAAGAGCGTAATATCTCTGAATCAATTGCTCGTAATTTAGCTGTTATGTCACGGCTGAGAACGCCAATCATCTGTACGGTGATCGGTGAAGGAAGCTCCGGCGGTGCATTGGGCATTGGTGTTGGAGACAGGGTAAATATGCTGCAGTACAGTACTTACACGGTGATATCACCGGAAGGCTGTGCCAATATCTTATGGAAGAGTAGCGAAAAAGCATCTGCGGCGGCCGAAGCTATGGGCGTTACCTCAGAGAACTTAGAAAAGCTTAATATTGTTGATAAAACTATTGCTGAGCCTATGGGCGGTGCTCATCGTGATATTGAAACCATGAGTTCCAATTTGCGAGATCATCTAATCACTCAACTGGATGAGCTCCAATCAGTAACAGTAGATGAATTACTGTCTAAGCGCTATGAACGACTAATGAACTACGGCAATCCAAACTGATTCTTTTGAACGCTAACCATCGTCGAGCATGGAAATTGCCGCCATCGCGTCGGGATCTTGACTTTTGATTTTATTGGCGATGTTATGTTGGAAGAAATAACGAAAAGAGTCGCAGCTTTCTGCTGGATACAGACAAGTATCACCGGGAAGTACGGGCGTACTTTCGACCTTATCTTCATTAATGATCATCGCATTTAATTCGCCGTTACTTAAAAGCTGCCAGCTAACAACCTCTTTCAATGTAATGCTATGAAAGCTATCCTCCGATAGAACTGCATGGGTGCCGATGCTATCAGGAATCTCTTGGATGATTTCTTCATCAGAGTCACATTGATAATCATAATAATCAGCAGCAGTCTCGAGTTCGACGACCTTGTGAAGTGGAGCGTTAAAAAAAAGCTGGTCTACTCCTTGGTCATAATAACCCTGCCACTGCCCATTCAATGGATCATTGATTTCATCGCAAGCCACAAGTTTATCCAGCCAAGGAACTAGGCCGACTACTTCGCCACTAATTTTTAGCCCCCACGCCAAAACCTTTATAGAGAATAATTTATCTGGATTTTCTGAATTACTATAAAGAATTTCGAGCCCATCAAGTTCGGCTGCGACGCGGATTATACGATTGTTAGAGAGATCAGAGAGAGGCTTACGGGTGAAGATGTCGATTACATTGTTATTGGAGTGTTCAAGCACCAATTTGGGCATAAATATATCTCCTTATGGCAGCAGTCACATAAATACCTAACACTACATACGGTACTCTACAAATAGCAAAAGCACAACGCTTTGTGGTTTATCTCTATACTATTTTCGAATATTCTCTAAGACTTATGGTTTCACGAGGGCTATTTAGCATTACACTTTTGTCCTGTACACTTCCGTTGTACGCTAGTGCAAAACACTTGAATAATCGATTGAAAGTCAAATATCACTGTGTCTATTGAGTCTGAAAAATTAACTATCATCAGGGCAATATTTGCTGATGAATTCGAAGCAAAATATTCAACGATATTAGTTGGTGGAGGTAGCGAACCGCTGTATCTCCCAAAAACTAGCGATAATGCGCCAGCTAAAATAATTTATCGGGCAGATAATCTATCTAGCGCACTCCATGAAATAGCGCACTGGTGTATTGCTGGGAAAAAGCGTCTTAACATGCAAGACTACGGCTATTGGTATGCTCCTGATGGTCGCAGTGCCGAACAGCAAGAGTTATTTGAACGCTCTGAAGTTAAACCTCAAGCTTTGGAATGGATGTTCAGTGTTGCCTGTGGCCAAGTATTTCGTCTAAGTACTGATAACTTGAGCTGCAGTGTTGAGTCGCCTTCTACTCGTTTGTTTAGTGTGGCCGTTGCAGATCAAGCCCAGAAGTGGTGTGCTAATGGTCAGCTACCACCGAGGGGTTTACAGTTTTTAAATGCCCTTTGTAAATATTTTGGTTTGAACGGAAAGTGTCACTCCCATTATCAGTCAACTAGCACTGCTTAGAGATCATTGATGCAAGCTTTTTTAGTAGATTCTTCTATATACATCTTCCGTAGCTATTTCACGTTGCCTGACAATTGGCACTCAGCTGACCTAAATATGTCGACAAATGCCGTTTATGGTTTTACTAGTTTCATGCTCGATATTTTACGGCAAAAGAATCCCACCCACATGTTGTGCGCTTTCGATGAGAGTCTTGAAACTGGTTTTAGATACCAGTTGGCACCGGACTATAAAGCAAACCGTGAGTTGCCTGACGAAGCTCTAGCATTTCAGTTAAATGCCTGTCGGCAGGTATGCAGGGTATTGGGCGTAACAGAAATTGCTTCCAACATCTATGAGGCGGATGATCTAATTGGTTCAATGGCTAAAACAGCAGGCAATGCGGATACACAGCCGATTATCGTCTCCAGAGACAAAGATCTGATGCAATTGATTGGAAATAACGAGCTTTATTGGGACTTTGGACGGTCTCAACCCCAAGCTAAAAAAGAGCTAGAGAGTAAGCTGGAGTTGGGTTGCCATCAGATGGCTGACTATCTCGCACTGGTTGGTGATGCCAGTGATAATATTGCAGGTATTACAGGAATTGGTGAAAAAACTGCAAAACAACTATTGGGCCACTTCTCTGATATCGAGTCTATTCTTGAGCACTTAGACCAACTTGAGGGGCTCCCTATCAGAGGAGCAAGGAAACTAGCAGATCGCTTTGCTGGAAATGAGGATCAGTTAATGTTATCCAAACGGCTTGCGACAATCGAAACTGACATCAAAGATATGCCGGATATTGAGCAGATTAAATGGCGAGGTGTGCAGGAACAGGCCTTTGAGTTATTTGCTGAGGAAATGGGCTTTGGTAGCGCGTTTAGCAGTCGTTTGGCCGATCTAAAGAAGCGCCAATTAGGCTTAGGAATGGGAATTAATTAGATGGGCAGTGAGGGTCGTTTAAAAATCGTAGCTGATCAAAATATGCCTCTAGTAGAGGCATTATTCAGCCCATACGGTGACGTACATCTTAAATCTGGTCGCGAGATTACTTCTTCAGATCTAATTGACGCGGATGTACTTTTGGTCAGATCGGTAACTAAGGTTTGTTGCGATTTGCTTGAGAATTCATCCGTGCGGTTCGTCGGTTCCGCAACTATTGGTATTGACCATGTCGACACAAGCTTTCTGTCGCAATCAGGCATACACTTTGCTTTTGCACCTGGCTGCAATGCGAATGCTGTGGTTCAGTATGACCTTTCGGTTATGTCTCGCTTAGTACCCAACTGGCGAGAAAAACATGTGGGAATTATTGGTTGTGGTAATGTAGGTAGCCGATTATTTAGAGCACTAAAGGATCTAAATGTTAGCTGCAGGGCATATGACCCCTTTTTGACCCCAGATAGTTGTTTCAATTTGTGCGGCTTTGATGAGGTGCTAGCATCAGATATTATCTGCGTTCACACACCCCTAACTCATCATGGAAAATACCCTACGTTTCATCTTATTGGGCCTGATGAGCTATCAAGGTTAAAACCTGGAAGTCTATTGCTGAATGCTGGGCGAGGGGAAGTGGTTAATAATAAGGCTCTTTTGGATTATTTGAAGTCTGGCGGTTCAATTAAAACCGCCCTTGATGTTTGGGAATCTGAGCCTGAGGTTTGTTTAGAATTGCTAGAACAGGTCTCTATAGGAACTCCTCACATAGCGGGTAATACCGTTGAGGGTAAGAATAATGGAACCTCTATGGTGTATGAGGCATTTCTCAGTTGGGTAGGCGCAACTCAGTGTGATGCGGCTGAGAACAGCCTCCCACTGATTGCTTTGGAGTCTGAGGAGACAATGGAGTCAATCTCACATGCTATTTTAAGCAGCTATGATCCTCGACGAGATGATTTAGCTATGCGCAGTGCTTTTACGGGGATTGAAGAGGGGTCTATAAGGCAGGGGAAGGCTTTCGATGATTTGAGGACAAATTATCCTCTCAGGCGAGAATACTCAGGGACATGTATTGATTGGACGCAGTGGTCTAATAACCCAAGATTGAAAAAAGAGTTAGATATCCTGGGGTTTCAGTTAGCTGACCCTAAACCGTAGTGGGTTGTCGAGCACTGGAACCACCTTCAAGGGTCTGTTTGTCTTGGCGAACATTTATCAAAAAAGTGTCCAGTCGTTCAATAGCCTTAATTAATACATTTTGATCCGGTAAAAATACAATACGGAAGTGTTGAGAGTCTTTGCAGGCAAAGGCAGAACCCTGTACTAAAAGTAAGCGTTGTTGCTTTAACAGCTCAAGAACAAAGCTTTCATCGTCATCCACAGGATATATGCTCGGATCTAGCTTAAAGAATAGATACATAGCAGAGCGCGGTTTTACGCAGGTAATTCCGGGGATCTTGGTTAGTAAGTCGTAGCACAAGTTTCGTTGAGCTAAAAGTCGTCCCCCCGGTAGTATCAAATCTTGAATACTCTGGCGGCCGCCCAGTGCTGTTTGCACGGCAAGCATTGCTGGTACATTAGCGCATAGGCGCATAGAGGCTAACACTTCCAAACCTTCGATATAACTTTCAGCGTTATCCTTTCGTCCACTGATAAGCATCCAGCCCGACCTAAAGCCCGCTAAACGATAGGCCTTTGACAGGCCGTTGAAAGTTAAGCAAAGCGTATTTTTAACCATTAGTGAAAGAGGGTGATGCACAGCATCGTCGTAAAGAATACGATCATAAATTTCATCAGCAAATATCACTAGATTGTTTCTCTCAGCGATATTTACAAGCTTGATAAGCGTCTCTCTTGAGTACACTGCACCGGTTGGATTGTTGGGGTTAATGATAACTAAACCACGAGTCCGTTCAGTTATTTTGTTTTCTATATCTCCAATATCTGGTTGCCAGTCATTTGACTCATCGCAGTCATAATGAATCGCAGAGCCACCTGAGATGGATACCGCGGCTGTCCATAAAGGGTAATCAGGAGAGGGTATTAGCACTTCTTCTCCTTGATTGAGCAGTCCTTGCATAGACATCACTATCAATTCACTGACACCGTTACCCATGATGATATCGCCCACATCGATGTTCTCCACACCTTGCACCTGGTAACGTTGCATAACGGCTTTTCTGGCTGAAAAGAGTCCTTTGCTATGAGAATAGCCCTGGGCTTCACGAAGATTGTGAATGACATCACGCATAATTTCGTCAGGGGCGTCAAAGCCAAAGGCCCCTGGATTGCCAATGTTAAGTTTTAAAACTTGCTGACCATCTTCTTCCAGTAGATTTGCATAATCCAGTACCGGGCCTCGGATTTCGTAATTCACATTTTTAAGCTTCTCAGACTGTAGTGTTTTGTCCATCATTGTCCCTTGAGACGGTTCACGAGTGGTGGCGCATTGTACGCAATAAATCAATTTATTGGTGGATCAATTAGATATATTTTGACTCCTTTAAGTAATGAGGCTGTTTTGTTCTAATTATTATCGTCTTTGTGGCGGATGCTATGACGTAGAATTGTCTTTTTCGCATTGTCTATTTTATTACTTCTGCGTACTCTACTTTATTCAATATCACATAAATCTAGTCTGAACAAAAATTCATTATTCGCCTAGATCAATTTAAAGTTATAAACCAATATAGCCGGAGTAATGCGAGCTGAGATTATGTTAACTAAAGCCACTAAAGTTTTTGATCGTCTGGCAGTGTTGACGATTGCCGGGTATTGCTTAAGTTTTATTGCTGCTAAGTTTATCTATAACCCTGGTGGCTTCCCAATCGCGTAGTTTATTATTCTTTTCCATCTACTGGGGTCAATGCTTATTGTTTGGGGTATACCGCTAATTTTCATGCACTCTCGTAAGACAGGTAGATTGAAGCTTTACATGATTTTAGCTCTCATAATATTTTGCATTCCTATAATCTGGTTTGATAAGCAGTATGGTTGGTTAAATATCAACTTTATAGCCGCTAATGATTACAGTACGGATGTTGAATCAGTTCCTCAGTTTTCGAGGTCAAAGCATGATCGTCTGCATTTTAAGGAAGTTTAGCCATTACGGAGGTTTTTGAATATTCCGCATAAAGTTCTTAAAGCGCCTGGTATCGAATGTATTTTTCTAGATATGGAGCCTAAACTTGCATCTAGGCTCGTCAACCGAGCTCTAGTCATGCTGGGCTGGCCCAGAACAAACACCGGCTCTAATGGTGTTACTATCGAAGCCGCGGCGAATCTCGTGGCAGAGGAGCAGGCGACCGATCTTGTTATAAGAATTCTACCTAAAGGAGAGGGTGGTAGCTTAATAGATGTTCGATCATCATCCCGCGCTCACCGTAGAGATCTTGGTTCAAACATGGTTGTTATTCGAAAGTTTATTGATCATTTAGACCTAGAAATAGCAAAAAGTAAAAAGGCTTTAAATTAAGGCTAGTTATGCTTGACACTTTTCCTGTAGCTACTTATCATGCGCGCCTCCTAGCCAATCACGTCCCGTTCGTCTAGAGGCCTAGGACACCGCCCTTTCACGGCGGTAACAGGGGTTCGACTCCCCTACGGGACGCCATTTTTATACGTTGCCAGATTCTTGGCTTCTGCGGGAATAGCTCAGTTGGTAGAGCGGTACCTTGCCAAGGTACAGGTCGCCGGTTCGAACCCGGTTTCCCGCTCCAAGTTCAATAAACCCTTTTAGCACTTAGGCTATGAGGGTTTTGAGAACTTAAGTCGTGCATCGTAATTACTTCTTAATCGACCTGTCCTATATTGCCCGCCTTGGTATATTATTCGTAATCATTACGTTATGCTCCAGGAGATGATACAAAAACTTATTCTAATTTTTTCTCTGCTTTTTGCACCGTGGGTCTGTTATTCATTCGAGGTGACTACCTATTATCTGATTCGCCATGCAGAAAAAATACGGCTTGATGACACCGATCAAAACCCTAGCCTTACAGAAGAGGGACTGGAACGTGCCGACGCGTGGCGAGAAATCTTTTCTAATGTGGATTTAGACGCCGTTTATTCAACAGACTACCTCAGGACAAAACTAACGGCTAAACCCACGGCGGATAGCAAGAAATTACCAATACTCTTATATGATTCAAAAGACATTTACTCAGATTCTTTTAAGCTTGAAACTAGAGGCAAAACCATATTAGTCGTTGGCCATAGTAATACAACCAATGTCTTTGCAAATAAGGCATTAGGAACAAAACAATATGGTCAAATTAAGGATGACAATAATTCAAATCTCTATATTGTCACAATTATTGACAGAAAGCCTTTCTCAGTTTTGTTAAAGATTAATTAGGCTAGAGTCCTCTGCTGGTTCCATTCATCTTTGACTTGATAATTGTTCATTGTGAGCTATGCTTAACTTACTGCAATTCACTTATGATTGGGGGTTCGGTTTAATTGGAGGTAGAAAAATGAAAGGGACACTGAGCAAATTACCTATCTTTATTACAATACTATGGACAATAGGATGCGCTAACCAAGACCCGACGTCAGATAAAAAGGAGGACTGGATATTCGCACACATGGCCACCCAAGGTCTTATACCCAACAAAACCACTGTAGTTATTCCCGTGACTCAAGATATCATCGCTTTTACTCAAGATCCCTACCAGAAGCATGCTGGTTTCAATGCAATGGAATTTACGTCATTAGCGGAGAATGGTCATGGCAGTGGCTCTCGCAAAGCAGTTTTATCCTGGCTTGACGGCAAAAATGTGGAGCAAATTCGGCTGATAGTCACTAATGTAGCTATGCATGAAAATCTACAGAGCATCATTTACACGACTGAGACCATGAGGTCATTGGGGAACATTAAAAATTTGGTATCCCCTCATCTGTATTTAGATAGATATCAAGCTAAGAAAAACAAATATGCAGATGAGTATCGATATCCTTTCTATAACGACAGTTACTCACATCAGCGAACAGAGTATGTGGACCGCCATAAAATACCTACTGGAAAGAAGCAGTAGGGTGCCTTGGAGGTATTTTGAATGTTCTCAATGCTAAAAAATGCCAAGAGATAGGCCTGCGGCCATGCCCAAGCCAAACTCCTCACATTTTTGTTGAAGTTCATCCTTGAAGCCGCCAACAAAAATCAAAGGATCATTGATCTTGCGTAGAGGGTAGCCCTTCACAATGCGATCAACCTCACGTACTGCGCCGGTGCCATCATTGCCTGAACTCACGAATATGCAATAGGGTAGGTTTATCTGGTGTGGTTCAGCGGGATAGAAAGTACGATCAAAAAAATCTTTTAATGCTCCGCTCATGTAACCAAAGTTCTCTGGCGTGCCAAAAATCAAACCATCAGCCCAAAGCAAGTCATCTAAAGTTGCATCGAAGGCTTTCAAAAAGCGCGTCTCAACGCCTTTATCTTGCAGGCAACCAGCATAGACGGCCTTAGCCATTCGCTCAGTTCCTCCGCTTTGGCTGTGATAAATAATTGACAATTTTTTCATACGATCGTTCATCCTAGTTATGCATTAAACCCCAAACAAACAGAATTATAGCTCTTGGCTTGTTCAGTCGCATTAGCAGATATATTTTTGCCTGCCTTGGCTTATTAGTCGAACTTTGAGCCAGCCGATTACATGCGGCCTTCTGATTGGACTAGCATGCGGGAGAGCATCCGGTACACGAATAAGTTAGAGTTAATATACATCTAGGTATGTCGACAAGCTCTTGATGTGTTTTAATTGCGGCTATACACCACCTGCAAAGATGCTTGAGGCGTAGAAAACCTCTAAAGAAAGAGAAAAATGATGATGGCTTTGGTTATTTGCACCTTATGTGTTGCTCAAAATGATGGGAATTGTCCATGTTTTGGATTTGATTTGGATAAAGATAACGGGTTGCTAGTTTATGTCTGATGCCACGAGTCCGTCAGGGACAAAAACCTATTTACGACTATTATGGTATGTGGCTCGTTACTGGTTCCCATTTTTAATTGCGGTATTTGGTTTGTTGCTGCATTCACTGGCCGAAATTGCTTTTATTGATCTCTTTCGCTACATGACGGATATTGTAGGGGTGCTTACAGGATCCGTGGCCGATACTTCAGTTGTTTCTTCGTCGGGCTTCACGGGTGGTATAGCTAACAGACTTCTCGGAGAAGAGTGGGCTAATAAACCTTGGCTAGTTATTCCCCTATTTTTAGTTTTGATCAGCGCTGCGAGAGGTGTAGGCTATTTAATAGGTACCTATTTTCTTGCTTATGTTGCCAATTATCTTGTGCATGCATTGCGGTCTGATCTCTTTGAACGCTATCTGTTGCTTCCATTTAAGTTTTTTGATCAGGCGATGTCTGGCCATTTAGTATCTGTGGTGACCTTCAACGTGCAGCAGGTGACAGAGGCAGGTACGAAAGCTATTAAAACAGTGATTCAGCAGGGCAGTTTAGTTATTGGTTTAATGGGGTATTTAATTTATACCAATTGGATTCTCACCCTGTTCTTTATTGCTGTGTTACCTTTGATTGGTATGATCGTCACTAAGGTTAGCAAGCGATTCCGATCAATTAGTAAAAACATTCAATCAGCTATGGGAGATGTTACTCATGTCACCCAAGAGGCCGTTCATGGTTATCAAGAAGT
>Ga0208894_1000906_pt1 | contig 18858 bp, 17 predicted proteins | sample ETNtaG_12_FD_185752 | JGI IMG/M metagenome (GOLD analysis project Ga0208894, IMG submission 185752) | Marine microbial and viral communities from oxygen minimum zone, Eastern Pacific Ocean - ETNP201306SV49 (SPAdes) (version 2) | ecosystem: Environmental > Aquatic > Marine > Oceanic ...
ATAGTCTCCCTGTCGAGTAAATAATTCCTCGCTAAGCTTTACTCTGTTTCGTTCTGCTATTTGTCGAACTAATAAAGGATTTATAGTTCCTTCGAGATGGCTATGAAGTTCCACTTTAGGTATTTGACTGATCTTTTGGTGGATTAAATTTATTGTATTCATCTGTTATATTAATTGACAGCTATCACCAAAAGGTAGTCGATTTATTCCCAAATGGGTTGCGATTGTTTGACCCATATCCGCAAAACTTTTTCTTTCGCCTAGGTTATTGTTTTTTACTTTATTTCCATAAAACACAACCGGCACATGTTCACGAGTATGGTCGCTACCTGGCCAGGTAGGGTCGCACCCATGGTCGGCCGTAATTAGCACCAGATCATCGTTATCTAATTGATTTTCAATATCGATCATCCTAGCATCAAGCTGCTCTAGTGCATAAGCATAACCGGATACATCTCGACGATGGCCATACAAAGTATCAAAATCATTTAAATTTACAAAAATTAATCCCTCTTTGACTTCATGCATTTGGATTAAGAGTTGATCAATTAGATCCATATTATTTGACCCTTTAACTGAATAGGTAACACCTTGACTAGAAAAGATATCAGCGATCTTGCCTAATGACACTACCTGACCTCCGGCTTTGTTAATATAATCTAGCAAAGTTAAACCATTAGGGGGAGTTGTCAGGTCACGGCGATTACTGGTTCTTTTAAAATCAGAATTGCAGCTTCCAATAAATGGTCTTGCAATAACTCTAGTGATATTGAGATCGTCAACCAAGTCTTTTGCAACTTTACATAGCTCATATAGACGCTCCAAGCCAAAAGTTTCTTCATGAGCAGCTATCTGAAATACTGAGTCAGCAGAGGTATAGCAAATAGGTTGACCAGTTTCAAGATGCAGTTCGCCAAATTCACGGATCACCTCTGTGCCGGACGCATGTTTGTTGGCTAAGGTGCCATCGATTCGCCCTTTTTTTATTAGATTATTAAGCAATGAATCAGGAAAACAATTGTCTTGATTTGGAAAAGTTCCCCATTCAAATGGGACTGGCAGTCCGCATATTTCCCAGTGACCACTTGGAGTGTCTTTGCCTACACTCAATTCACAAGCATAACCAAACGCACCCTCCGGGTTGTTGTTATTTAATGGCAACTCTTGATTACGACAAAGATTAGCTGCCGCCCCTAAACCCCATCGAAGCAGGTTAGGTATTTTTAGAGCTCCGCTACGCAAATTACTATCAGCATCACCTTTAGCACAAGCCTCAACAATGTGGCCAAAAGTATCGGCGCCTTCATCTCCATAAAGATGAGCATCAGCACTACTTCCCAGACCTAAAGAATCAAGAACCAATATAATACTTCGTTTCATGGATTTTTCACTTGCTAGCTTCCAATATTTCGTATATCAAAGGCTTTTCCTTGGGCTTTTCTTGACTAAATTGAATTAGTGGTGGAATGTTTTTTTGTAGAAATTCGAATTGATCATTATCGCGTACATTTACATATACCAAAGGATCGCCAACATCAACCCATTGACCCAACCCGACCATCCCGGTTAATCCAACGCCATGGTCTATCACGTCACTTGATTTAGTGCGCCCAGCTTTGAGATTAATCATATTCAGACCTATTGCACGAGGCTCAATAGCACTAACGTAACCAGTAGACTCTGACAGCACTGGCTTGATAATTTCAGTCGGAGTTATATATTTACTTGTATTTTCTATCAAATCAATCGGCCCACCAAGTGTATGAACCATATTCGCAAACACCTCGGCAGCGCGACCAGAATGAAGCGCTTGTTGAGTATTTTCTCTGGCAGCAGCTAGATTAGGATCTTTTCCTCCAAGTTGCAACATTTGAGCCGCCAATTCGAGCGTTAGAGTTAACAATCTTTGATCAGCATCTTTTGGATTAGTTAAGAATTCAATACATTCGACAACCTCAACACCATTGCCTACGCTGTGTCCTAGAATCTGATTCATGTCACTAATAAGGCAACGGGTTGACACACCGGCACCATTGGCGACATCAGCGATACTTTGCCCCAACTCCTTTGCCATTTCATATTCTGATGCAAATGCCCCGTTACCGGTCTTGATATCTATTACCAGGGCGTCTAGACCTGAGGCCAGTTTTTTTGATAAGATTGAGGCAGTAATTAGATCTATAGACTCAACAGTTGCAGTAATATCTCTGGTCGCATAGAAGCGTTGATCGGCCGGCGCTAAGTTAGCGGTTTGCCCAATAATTGCACAACCTATCTCGTTAACAACCGCTCTAAATTTATCATTGTCTGGACAAACATCATATCCTGGAATACTTTCAAGCTTATCTAATGTTCCCCCGGTATGACCCAAACCACGACCTGATATCATTGGCACATAACCACCACAAGCGGCCACAATAGGTGCAAGCATTAAGCTTACCTTGTCACCAACCCCACCAGTTGAATGCTTATCAACCACAGGACCATCAAGTTTCATATCTTGCCATTGCAGGACTTCGCCAGAATACATCATATGCTGGGTCAAACTTACACGCTCCTTCATGCACATGCCTTGATAAAAAACAGCCATTGCAAATGCTCCGAGTTGGGCGTCAGTCAAACTTCCATCACTAATACCTTTAACCAAGAAGCCAATTTCAGCATCAGACAAAACCAAGCCATCACGCTTTTTTCGAATTAACTCTTGTGGAAGGTATTGACTACTCATTGATTTAGCAATTAGTCACCGTAAGGTGTCCAGATATTTTTCACTTCTGTTGCGTTGCGTAAGAATTCATTCCCTTCGCCTTGCCTAGAGTCAAGCCAATCACGATCTCCATCGACATGAACCCACAAGCGCTTCAAGTCGGTAGCGCTGGTAGCCTCAACTTGAGAAACTATTTCTGGTTCGGCCCAGCACCAGATACCATCAACCTCTGCATGACCTGCCAATTGCTCTGCTAGGTCAGCCTTGTTGCCAGTTAGAATATTTACAACTCCAGCAGGGATATCGGATGTTTCGAGTGTTTGTACTAACTCTAAGGCGATACTTGCATAGCGCTCACTCGCTATTAACACTACCCGGTTTCCCATCGCAATGGCTGGCGCTATTAGTGATACCGTAGTGATTAATGGGCTTTCCTCAGGCGCGATTTGTGCCAATATACCGATAGCCTCAGGTAAGGCCATTGTCACTCCACGATAGGGCGCATCATGTACAGCGCCATCGTATTTATCTGCCCATGCAGCATAACTAAAGATGCGACCCAGACTGGCATGAAATTCGTTTTTAGCTTGCTTCTTGGTGAGTCCACAAATTTCTTGTAAACGTTTAATCCATTCATCTTCACGGAGCGCTAGATTTTCTGCAAAAAAGTAAATAATTTGAGCTCTAAGGTGACCATTTTGGTTACTCCAATTGCTCGCTTTAGTTGCTGCGCTGACCGCGTTACGAATATCCTTTCGGTTCCCTGCGCCAACCCAATTTGCAAGACTCCCGTCGGCATTATAGGTAGCAAAACTGTGACCACCGTCAGGTCTCACCTGTTTGCCGCCAATATAAAACTTGAGTGTACGGTCAATATTTTCATCGCTATCTTTAAGCTCAACTTTTAGCGTTTTTGGTTTTGTTGCTTTTTTTAGTAATTTCGGTTTAAGGTATTCATAAAGCCCTTCCTTGCCTCCCTCACGACCAAAGCCTGACTCTCTTACCCCACCAAAACCGCACGATGCATCGAACTGATTGTGACAGTTAATCCATACCACACCAGCTTTAATCTTTGGCGCAACATCCATCGCACGATTAATGTTTTCGCTCCATATACTTGCCGCCAGACCATAGCGGCTATTATTGGCAAGCATCACTGCTTCACTTTGGGTTCTAAAAGGTATCGAAACTAGGACCGGCCCAAAGATCTCCTCCTGGGCCAATGGATGACTTGAATCAATTTCAGTTATCAGGGTCGGCGGGTAATAGTTGCCATCTATCTGTGTTGTGGACGCCTGATAAAGTTCACCCCCATGCTCGAGACCATTTTGCACTAACTCATCAACCCTTTGATATTGTGTTTGACTAACCAGACTGCCTATATCAACAGACTTATTTAAGGGCTCCCCTTGGCGCAAGGTTTGCATTCTCTTTTTAAGTTTTGTGTGTAATTTGTCGGCAATTTGAGCCTGCACCAGTAAACGTGAACCGGCACAGCAAACTTCACCTTGATTAAACCAGATTGAGTCAACCAGGCCTTCAACTGCCGCATCTAGGTCAGCATCCTCAAAGACTACAAAAGCTGATTTACCGCCAAGCTCAAGAGTTAATTTTTTGTTCTGTCCGGCAGTAGCTTTTCTTATAGCTCGACCTACACTCGTAGAGCCAGTAAAAGCAACTTTATCGATACCCTCATGGGCAGCTAATGCTGCACCAGTAGTGCCTGCACCATTAACGATATTAATTACCCCGTCTGGAACGCCGGCCTGTGCACACAAATGCGCAAAAAACATCGCTGTTATGGGCGTCTGTTCGGCCGCTTTAAACACCAACGTGTTACCCATAGCAATGGCGGGAGCGATTTTCCATGAAAGCATTAGTAAGGGGAAATTCCAAGGAACAATCTGTGCCACAACACCTATAGCCTTATATTCAGAAAACTCTCTTTCCTGAATTTGTGCCCAACCTGCATGGTGATAAAAGTGTCTGATAGCCAAAGGAATATCGATATCTCGACTTTCGCGGATTGGTTTGCCATTATCTAGTGTCTCTAATACAGAGACTATGCGTGTATGTTTTTGCAATAACCTTGCTAATGCATAGAGCACCTTAGCGCGTCCATGTTCGCCCATCGCTTGCCAAGCCGGAAGAGCTTTACGAGCTGCAGTTATCGCTTTATTTAACTGGCTAGCGCTTGCCACTTCTATATTCGCCAACAGGTCCCCATTCGAAGGATTGAGGCTTGCAATCAAATCCGCATTCGATTTACTCTCAAATTTACCGTTTATGAATTGTCCAAAACGACGTCCATGACTGTCGAGCCAACTCTGGGCTTCTTTAGAACTCTCTAGAGCGTCGCTGTAGTCAAGTTTTTCAAAAGATTCAATTAAGGTCATAGTCTTATCCTATGTTACAGGGTGGCGATATGAGGCTGAGTAATAGCCACTAGCAAAATGATCAAGTTGACGTTCAATATCGCCAAGTAAGCTTGATGCGCCAAAACGGAAAAGGTCTGGCTCTAGCCAGCGCCTCCCTAGCTCCTCTTTAATCATTGTCATGTAAGTGAGCGCAGTTTTACTCTCACTGATACCACCCGCCGCCTTGAAACCGATTGAGTAGCCGGTTTCTTTAAAATAGCTGCGAATCATCCTTGCCATTACCAGACTTACAGGGAGTGTTGCATTGACTGGTTCTTTTCCTGTGGAAGTCTTGATAAAGTCAGCCCCAGCCATCATACAAACCTGAGAGGCTTTGGCGATATTGCTTAGATTGCCGAGCTCGCCAGTAGCCAGTATAGTTTTCATGTGTGCCTCACCGCAACTATCTCTAAAAGATTTAACCTCTTCATACAGCTCTTTCCATTTACCCTCCAGAACGTGTCGACGAGAGATTACGATATCTATCTCGTCAGCACCAGAGGCGACTGAGTATTCAATCTCTTGCAACCTTAAAGGGAGCGGCGAAAGTCCGGCGGGAAAGCCGGTTGACACTGCCGCCAATTTTATTTTGGAGTCTTTTAAGGCTTGATGTGCCGTCTTCAGCATATCATGATAAACACACACAGCTGCAACACTGAGATTTAGTGACTCAATTTCTAAACTCTTAATTAATTGCGCACTCAAAGGTCTTTTTGATTTCCCACAAAGACGTTTGACTCGTGACTCTGTATCATCGCCCGAAAGGGTTGTTAGGTCAATCAAACTTATAGCTTTTAATAGCCATGCAGCTTGTTGTTGCTTTTTAATGCTGCGACGAACTGCATAACCTGCACAGCGGCGCTCCACCGCACTCCTATTGACAGAAATATTGGAAATCCTATCTATATTAAACTCTATGCCTGGGTTACGCTTTATTTTGGAAAAGGTTGAATTACCAACCAAATTCATTTTTGGATAAGAAATGATTTTTTTATCATGTCCAGCCAATTCTTTATCCATAACTGCACTTTTAGTATTTAGTTTGTTGCTGTTCATTTTATTATTGATTTTCGAGATAGGCAATTAACAAACACTCTACAGTATCAGCAGCCTGACTTGCAAAAGAAATTGTTTGTTCGTGACTAAGAGCCGTTTCACTCATCCCTGCTGCATAGTTAGTGATTACTGACAGGGCACACAAAGGTAAATCTTGATAACGAGCTAGAATAACCTCTGGCACGGTAGACATGCCGACTGCACTTGCACCTAAAGATTTGATTGCGCGAATTTCTGCAGGAGTTTCAAATTGCGGTCCACTCATCCAGGCATAGACACCTTCATGCAAATTAATGTTGCTAGCATTGGCAGCGGAACGCATTGAGTCATTCAATTCATCACTGTAGGCCTCGCTCATATCAACAAAACGTTGATTGCTTTCAACGCCAAATAAAGGCGAAATGCCAGTCATATTGATGTGGTCAGTTATCAACATTACACTTCCCGGAGTGGCTTCGGGCATTAAACTTCCGGCAGCATTCGTTATCACTAAAGATTTGCAACCTATAGTCTTAAGAGTTCCAATAGCTACAGCCATTGCATCAGCCTTGCCTTTTTCATAGTAATGAGCCCGGCCTTGCAGAATAATCACATTTTTGCCGTTAACTTGTCCTAACAACAGCTTGCCTGCATGACCACCTACACCGGCAAGCGGAAAGCCCGGTAAATCATTGAAATCAATACTAGCAATAATCTCAACTGCTTCACAAAATTGACCTAAACCAGAACCTAAAATTAAGCCCACTTCGGGAGAGAAATCTTTTGCAGATTCTTGAATAATCTTTACACAATCTTCAATCTGACTCATGTTAAATACTCTGGTCCAAATGAATTGGGCAATAAGTCGGTAAGAGCTAGACGTTGCTGTACGCCATCAGGTGAACACAGAATGACCTGTGTATTGGCATCGGAAAACTCCCTTATACGTTGACGACAGCCACCACATGGCGATCCTCCTTCATCATTTTGACTCATCACATAAATCAATTTAATTTTCTGTTCACCCGCTATCACCATCGAAGCGATAGCAGCCGCTTCAGCACAATTTCCTAAAGGGTAACTAGCATTTTCTACGTTACATCCACTATAAGTGTTTCCTTTCTCAGTAACTATTAAAGCGCCTACAGGGTATTTAGAGTAGGGTACATAAGCCTTATTCATGGCTTCTTTTGTCGCAGCAATATGGCTTGATTCGTTCATATCTATAACTCCTTAATATATGGCTGTGCAGAAGCCTTTGGAGGTATCGCTCTTCCAATAAAACCAGCCAATAGGATGACGGTTAATAAGTAAGGTATAGCTTCAATTAATTGTACTGGAACTTCACCAATAACTGGAAGAACAACACCTTGAAGTCTTAAAGCTAGGGCATCTAAAAAACCGAATAAAAAGCATGCAGCCAAGACCTTATATGGATGCCACTTTCCAAATATAAGTGCCGCCAGAGCAATAAAACCTTGGCCAGCAGTCATTTCTTTAGTAAACTGCGCATTATGAGCGATTGCAATATAAGCGCCACCGATACCACACAGAATTCCTCCTATAAGCAAGGCTTTATAGCGAATTTTTTCTACCGATAATCCGGCAGTATCTACAGCCTTGGGGTTTTCACCAACAGCCCTCAAACGTAACCCAAATCGAGTTCGATATACCACCCACCAAACTAACGGGACAACCGCAAAAGCAAGATAAACCAAAATATTGTGACCGCTAATTAATTCTCTATAAATAACACCGATGATTGGAATGTGATCAATAATATCGACCCCAGGCAGAGTAATAGAAAGGAACCTTTCATCAGCTTGGAGGGTAGGAGTTATTCCTCCTCTCTTAAACCAAGCTAAGGTCAGAATCATCGTAAGTCCTGAAGCTAAGATATTAATTGCAACACCACTAACTATTTGGTTTCCTTTGTAAGTAATAGATGCAAAACCATGAATCATAGCAAAGACACAAGATGCAAAAATACCTCCAATTAAACCAATCCAAGGAGAACCGAAGACAGTTGCCGCACTAGCAGCAATAAAAGCTGACATTAAAAGCTTACCTTCAAGGCCAATATCGACTACTCCTGAGCGCTCAGCGAATAAACCAGCCATAGAAGCAAAAATAAGAGGTATACAGACTCTAAATGAAGCGTCCAATGTCAATATAAGATTTAATAATAAGTCGTTCATTCTGATGTCTCAATAGGTGCTAGAAAGCGAATTAATAAAGGCCTATATAAATACTCTAAACCGCCACAAAACAAAATAACTAATCCTTGCATAACCACAACTATATCTCTTGAAACGTTCTGTAATTCAAAATCTAATTCTGCTCCGCCCTGGTAAAGTATGCCAAACAAAAAAGCCGCCACAAGAATTCCTACAGGATGATTTCGACCCATCAAGGCAACCGCAATACCGCCAAACCCATAACCAAAATTAAAATTTAAAAATAGACGGTGCTGAACTCCCATAAGTTCATTAACTCCAACAAGTCCCGCCAAGCCCCCTGAAATACACATTGTCAAAATGATAATTTTTTTTGGGTTAATACCACTATATACAGCAGCATCGTTACTTTTTCCTGTAGCTCGAATAGCAAAACCCCAACGAGTATGCCAAAGGAAAAACCAAACAAGGAATGAGAATAGTAAAGCTATAAGAATGGATAAATTTAGTGGCGACTTTGCAATGTTATAACCAAATCCAGCGAACACATCATGAACAAAAGGCAACCAGGTAACGTCAGGAAAATTTCGACTTTCGGGAGACATTTGACCTACCTCTCGAAGAACATGTACCAACATATACACCATTAAGGCAGAGGCTAGAAAATTAAACATAATGGTTGTGATAACAATATGGCTACCTCTATATGCTTGCAGATAAGCTGGAATGATTGCCCATAGGGCGCCAAACAAAAGACCTCCAGATATAGCTAATGGTATAAGAATCCAAGCGCTAAGAGCAGGATCAATATATAAAGCAACTAAAGTAATGCCTAGCCCTCCAACATAAGCCTGACCCTCGCCTCCAATATTAAACAAGCCTGCATGAAAGGCAACGGCCACAGCCAAACCGGTGAAAACAAAGTTTGTCGCATAATAAAGGGTATACCCAAGACCTTCATCATAACCAAGGGCACCATATATTAGAATTTTGGTAGCCTCGACAGGGTCAATACCAATAAAAAGAAAAACAACTGCGGTAGCTAAAAATGCAGTTAAAACATTAAAAAGCGGCAATAATAAGCCATTTATCCATGCTAGCCTTCTGTCACGAGTCATGATTGAGCCTCTTTAGTCTGTTGATCAGAAGGTAAAGCGTTAGCCATCATCATTCCGAGGGTGGCTTCATCAGCTTTAGTAGCATCGACAGTTCCAGTTATTTGACCATCACACATGACAATGATGCGGTCACTGATTGACATGATCTCCTCTAATTCCACAGAAATTAAAATAATCGCCTTGCCAGCATCTCTCATCTCTATGATGCGCTTTCTGATAAATTCAATTGCGCCAATATCAACTCCACGGGTAGGCTGGCCAATAATTAAGACTTGTGGGTTTCTCTCAAATTCTCTCGCTAAAATAAGTTTCTGTTGGTTTCCACCTGAAAAGTTGGATGATTTTAAGTCTGGATTTATAGGACGAACATCAAACGCCTCCATTATTGATTCACAGTTAGCTTTCACCAATGATCGTTTAAGCCAAACACCTTGATTAATTTCTTTGTCATTGTGGTAGCCTAGGAGTGCTGATTCGCTTGCAATAAAATCTGAAATTAACCCCATTCTTTGGCGATCTTCAGGGACATGTGCTACCCCTAGATTACGCAATTCTTGAGGGTTAAGATGCTTCTTAGGAGAAATAGTTTCGCCCAAGATTTCAATGCTGCCTTTTGTTAACGGGAGTATACCTGCCAGTGCTTTCAATAGAGTACCTTGTCCATTCCCAGTGACACCTGCTATACCCAGAATTTCGCCAGCGCGTGCCTCAAAACTAACTTCCGAGACTCGCTTAATTCCTTGTTCATTATGTATTTCAAGATTATTGGCAATTAGAACAGGGTCTCCAATTTTGGCTTCAGTTCTAACAATATTTAGTAATACTTTTCGACCAATCATTAATTCTGCAAGTTCTTCTGGATTGGTTTCACTTGTTTGACGATGGGCAACCATTTTTCCTGCCCGCATTACAGATACATAATCCGTAATACTCATAATTTCACGAAGTTTATGAGTAATTAATATAATAGTTACGCCTTGTTTCTTAAGTGCTTCAAATATGCGAAATAATTCGTCTGATTCTTGAGGAGTTAATACTCCTGTTGGTTCATCAAGTATTAGGACTTTTGCACCTTTATAGAGGCCTTTTAGAATTTCAACTCGTTGTTGCATACCAACGGATAGCTCTTCTACTGCGACATCTAATTCAACTTCTAATCCGTACTCTTTTGCAAGTCTTGTTAGTTCTATTCGAGCATTTTCAAGACTTTCTGTAATTAATGCGCCACCTTCACTTCCAAGTATGACGTTTTCTAGAACAGTAAAATTCTCAACAAGCATAAAGTGCTGATGAACCATTCCTATACCTGCCTCAATCGATTGACGTGAATTAGTGGATATAAAGTCTTTATCAAAAACCTTTATTTGGCCAGAGTCTGCCTGATAGAAGCCATACAAAATACTCATCAAGGTTGATTTGCCAGCACCATTTTCTCCAACAATGCCGTGGATTGTGCCTGTTTTAACGCTTAGGCTAACTTTGTCATTTGCATGTACCGAACCAAAGTGCTTGTCTACATCGATTAGTTCAATTGCTTTATGAGAATTTTCCATAGTTGTAATTCTAAACTAAATACAACACAATTTTCTAGTCGTACATATAATACATCCGACCAAAAGGTCGGATGTATTAATGGATAAAACTAGTAGTTAGATTGGACAGCTACTATCTGCCATGTAGTCATGTACTACAATCTCACCAGAAATAATTGCATCTCTGGCTTCATTGACACGTGCTTCCATCTCTGCACTGACCAAGTCGCGGTTGTACTCATCAAGAGCCCAGCCAACGCCATCTTCAGCAACACCTAGAACTCTCATGTCAGATGACCAGTTGCCATTCATTGCAGCTTCGTAGCTATCATAAGCAGCTTCACCTACTCTCTTTAACATTGAGGTTAGCATAGTGCCAGGTTGCATATAGTTTTGATTAGAGTCTACACCAATTGCTAAAACACCCATATCTGCAGCAGTTTGATAAACCCCAATTCCAGTTCCACCAGCTGCAGCATAAACTACATCTGCACCAGCTTCAACTTGGCTGCGAGTAAGTTCGCCACCTTTAGATGGGTTACCCCATGCAGCAGGCGTTGATCCAGTCATATTTGCAAGTATATTCATAGAACTATCTTGCCATTTAACACCTTGTTTGTAGCCACACTCAAAGCGACTGATAAGTGGAATATCCATACCACCAACAAAACCTACAGTGCCGCTGCTTGAGTTCATAGCTGCCAATACACCGACCAGGAAGGAGCCTTCATGCTCTTTGTATATTACGTTCTGAACATTTGGTAATCCTACAACCATGTCAATTAGTGTGAATTGTGTATCTGGATACTCTTCAGCGGCCGCTTGTACAGCATTAGCCATAGTAAAACCTACGGCCACAATGGGGCTATAGCCACGCTGAGCAAGCTTCTTAAGGCTTTGCTCCATCATAGATTCGTTGGTTGGCTCAAGCTCTGTAACAGCAATACCAGTATCATTCATAAATTTAGTAATTCCAACAAATACAGCTTCATTGAAAGATTTGTCATTTTTACCTGCAGTGTCATAAACAACAGCAGGCTTAATGTCAGCTTGTGCGATAGATGCAGACAAGACAAATACTCCAGCAACCAAAGCCAGACTTGTTTTTTTAATTAACCCACCTAATCGCGAGCTTTTCGTGTATTCCATGGTTCTTCTCCTTAAAGTTTATTATTATGTAATCATTCTTTGACCTAAAAAAGACGAATAACATCTTTTCTAGAGACGGGTATAAGCTATTCTGTATTTCAACTTTGGGGTTTTGATATTATATTATTTAAACAAATACCCGAGTTGATGATATTCTATTCCTGTCTGTAATTTTTGTCAAAAAAATATGTCAATTTTTATTTATTTATTATCATAGAATCATTAAACTCTATGTTCAGGTTAAAAAGAAACAGCTATATTTCAATTAACTTAAGTTTACGATGGATAAAAAAATAATAGAAAGTCTCAGCCATTACCCTCGTGATATGACTGGCTATGGTCGAAATTCAATTCATCCTAATTGGCCGAAGAAAGCCAAAGTTGCGTTGCAGTTTGTGCTTAATTATGAGGAAGGTGGTGAAAATTGCATCCTGCATGGAGATAAGTCTTCTGAGTCATTCCTGTCAGAAATAGTCGCTGCAAAACCTTATGAGGGCGTCAGACATATGAGTATGGAATCACTGTATGAGTATGGCTCAAGGGTTGGAGTCTGGAGAGTATTGCGACTGTTCAGAGAGTTTGAAATACCTATAACCATTTTTGCTGTCGCTATGGCAATTGCACGTAACCGTGAGCTGGCGGATTACTTGGTTGATGAGGGTTATGATATTTGTGCTCATGGTTTGCGGTGGATAGATTATCAATTTGTTGACGAAGAGACTGAGCGAGAACATATGGATGTTTGCGTATCTTTATTGAAAGATGTTTTAGGTAAACGTCCAATCGGATGGTATACCGGAAGAAATAGTCCAAAAACTAGAAGATTAGTGATTGAAGAGGGTGGCTTTCTATATGACAGTGATAGTTACGATGATGATTTGCCATATTGGGTTGAGGGTAATAATGAAAAAACTAAACATTTAGTGATTCCTTATACACTTGATGTTAATGATATGAGGTTTGCTACTGCTCAGGGATTTAATTCAGGGGACCAGTTTTTTAATTACCTAAAGGATAGTTTTGATGCGCTATATATGGAAGGGAAAGACCATCCAAAAATGATGTCGATAGGGATGCACGCCCGTATCTTGGGAAGACCAGGAAGGATTATGGCGATGCGAAGATTTTTAGAATATGTAAGGACCTTTGATGATGTTTGGTTTTGTACTCGAAAACAAATAGCTGAGCATTGGTACGAAAATTTTTCAGGCAAATAAGAGCTATGAAATTACCAGCAGATCTAGCTAAGCACTCTGCAAAAGAATTTTTACAGACTTTTAAGAGCCTATATGAACATACCCCCTGTTTTGTCGAACAAGCTTTGGCAGAGGCCATGTCCGACAAAAAATCTAATAATCTCGAATTCTTTCATCAACTTTTGAGTGAAATTATGTTGCAAGCAGATCGAGATATACAAGATAGCTTGATTAAGGCTCATCCAATGTTGGCCGGCAAAAAGGCACAAAGAGATGAATTGACTGACTTTTCAAAGACTGAACAAAACTCAGCAGGTTTGAGTGATTGTAGTGAGAGTGAAATTAAGTTATTTGAAGAGCTTAATGAAAAATATTATGCCAAATTCAATTTTCCTTTTATTATGGCAGTAAAAGAGAAAGATAAGACTGAAATTTTAGCTAACTTTAGAAAGCGACAAGAAAATTCAGCTGAACAAGAAAGAGATAATGCTTTAAATGAGATTAACAAGATTGCTTGGCTTAGAATTAAGGAAATTTATGCAGCATGATGCAAAATTGAATATTGCAAGTAGCGATTTAGGTAGCAAAGTAATTTATTGTAGCGATGAATTTTTTGCTGAATCTTGCCGTATGCTTCAGTCTAGTGAAGCGGTTTTTATTGACGACAAGTACGACGAGAACGGTAAATGGATGGATGGATGGGAGAGTCGAAGAAGGCGCGATGGCAAGAATGACTTTTGCTACATAAGGCTTGGCTCTAAGTCAGTAATAGATGACTTTGATATAGATACCAGTCACTTTACCGGTAATTATGCTCCAGCAATATCAATAATGGGTTGTTGTGCTCCTAGCGGTTTTACTGACGATATAGTTGTTGAAGGGTCTGCTGTAGAGTGGTTCGAACTGTTAACTCAAGTGAACCTTCAAGGAGATTTTAATAATGTTTTTACTTCTAATTCTCAACAACCGGTAACTCATCTAAAGTTAACTCTGTATCCCGACGGCGGTATTGCGAGACTCAGAGCTTATGGCAATGTTTGTAATGATGAAATCTCATACGAAGTCAAAGGCACCAATGTAATTTCTCAACAAAATGGCGCTAGAGCTGTTTTTGCAAATGACGAACATTTCGGTTGTTTGAACAACATTCTGGCAGAACACGAGCCATTAAGTATGGCAGATGGCTGGGAAACGAGAAGGCGCCGAGAACCAGGAAATGATTGGGGCATTGTTGCACTTTCCGGGCCAGCGACTGTTGACGAGATTGTTGTTGATACAAAATTTTTTAAAGGTAACTACCCTGACACAATTTCTATTTCTACGACCTGTATTGACGAGATCGATGACGATTTAATAATCAAACAAAGCAGTTCATGGTCAGAACTTGTTAGCAGGAAAAAATTAGAAATGAATCAAGTCCATGTATTCAAGAAGGACGAACTATTACATCATAATCCAATTTCTCATATTCGCATTGACATATTTCCTGATGGCGGCATCGCTAGATTAAAACTGATAGGAGAATTTATTGATAAATGAATAAATTGATTCTTACCCCAAAAAAACTTACGGCTGACAGCTTTAGCCAGTTTGGACAGGTGATTAGTTGTGAAAATAAAGATCATCAGGTTATTAATGATGGATATGCGAAAAAATATCCAGACTTAGCTGAAATTGACACTCAGGAAGATAACGGAAAGACAGCACTAAATATTTTTGTCGCCAAAAAGAGACTATTCCCTCTAAAAATTGAAATGCTGGAAAAGCACCCCTTCTTCTCTCAAGCCTTTATACCTAGAGACGATACGCCATTTTTAGTGGTTGTTGCACCAGTCTCTGACAAGCCAAACATTGAGAATATAAAGGCCTTTGTCAGTAATGGCGAACAGGGCATTAATTATGCAAGAGGGGTTTGGCATTTCCCTCTGATTAGCCTTAAAGATGATGTTCATTTTGTTGTTATAGATAGGAATTATGTTGCTGAATCTGACAAACTAGAGCAATGTATCGTTTACCCTATAAAGGACACTAACATTTCAATAGAGTTAGAATTATGATGAAAATATACCTACTTGACTGGATAAGTGTGTCACTCAAATTACTCCACATTATTGTAGGTATTGCCTGGATTGGGGCATCTTTTTATTTTAATTGGTTAGAGAATAAACTTAACAGAGTGGGCAATAGAGATGAGATTGCTGGCCATTTATGGGCTGTCCACGGTGGTGGCTTCTATTACTTAGAGAAATACAATAAGTACCCGCAAAACCTGCCCGAGCCATTGCATTGGTTTAAGTGGGAGGCTTATTTCACATGGATTTCAGGAATACTACTTCTAGCGGTCATATATTATTTCAATGCCAGCACCTATTTGTTGAATTCTGAAAGCTCAATATTGCCTTTATATGGAGTCGGATTAAGTCTGCTGGGCTTGTTACTTATTTGGCTTATTTATGATTTGATGTGTAAGTCTAAATTGGTCAATAAGTCGACAATTTTTATAGCCATTCTCTTTGCTATTGTTACTCTAAGTGCTTACCTGTATAGCAATATCTTTAACCCAAGAGCGGTCTATATGCAAGTTGGCGCGATGATTGGAACTATCATGGTAGCGAATGTTTTTTTCGTCATCATTCCGGTACAAAAGAAGTTGGTAGTAGCCTGTATTGATAAAACCCAAGTAAGTAAAGATTTAGGTATGAAGGGCTATATCCGTTCGCGGCACAACAATTACTTTACTCTTCCTGTAGTTTTTACGATGATTAGTGGCCACTATCCAGGGCTTTATAGTGGTTCGTATGGATGGCTCATTCTGGTTGCAGTTATTGGTATTTTGGTTCTAATACGTCACTATTTCAATCTTAGGGGAGTAGGGCAGGCAACAAATAGTCTAGTTGGAGTAATTATTTTAGCTATCCTGGGGTTGGTTTATGTCTTATTGCCAAGTCAAAATAATCTTGAAAATAAGGCCACAGTCAGTATTGCTGAAGTAGTGGGCATTATGGATGCGCGTTGCACTAGCTGCCACTCAAAAAATCCAACCGACGATGTTTTTGTTATAGCACCAAACGGCTTCATGCTAGACACCAAGGACCAGATTATTGCCAGTAAGGATCTAATTTATCAGCGCACTGTGGCAACTAACTCTATGCCATTCAACAATAAAACCAATATCACACCTGCTGAGAGAGAGAAACTCAGGATTTGGTTTGAACAGGACAATGACTGACTATAACTTTTATAGGGGTTCGATTTTCCATTGCATTGAAACTAGCAGTGGCGTTGAGCCAGCCTACTATGAAGACGGCTTAATGGTTGTAAAAGGTGAAAGAATTGTTGAGGTTGGGGACTACGTCGAACTTTCTGTTCGCTATAACTCTGAAGGCTCTATAGTGAATTTTAAAGATAGCTTAATTATGCCCGGCTTTATCGATTCTCATATTCATTACCCGCAATACAAGGTCATCAGTTCATATGGTACAAGCTTATTGGAGTGGCTAAACAAATACACTTTTGTAGAAGAACAGAAGTTTTCAGATAGTCAATATGCGGGCAAGATTGCAGAATTGTTTATTGACGAATTAATCAAGAACGGAACTACAACGGCGATGACTTTTTGCACTTCTCATAAACAATCTGTCGATGTTTTTTTTACTGCGGCCGAAAAAAGAAATATGCGCATGATTGCTGGAAAAGTTATGATGGACAGAAACGCTCCAGTCGGTCTGTGTGACGATATCGATAGTAGCTATAAAGACTCAAAATCTCTCATTGAAAAGTGGCACAATAAAGGACGCCTGAGTTATGCAGTGACCCCTAGGTTTGCACCCACATCAACTGAGGGACAATTAACTCAAGCTGCAAAATTATTAACAGAGCACCCCGATATCTTGCTACAAACTCATCTAAATGAGAATAGTGAAGAAATAGCCTGGGTAAAAGAACTCTATCCTGAATCTAGGAATTATTTTGATGTATACGATAAACATGGGCTCTCAGGACCAAACTCGGTATTTGGTCACTGTATTTATAATACAGTTGAAGAGTATAAACGTATGGCAGAGACCTCCTCCAAGGTTGCTCTTTGCCCAGCATCAAACCTTTTTTTAGGGAGCGGCTTGTTTAATCTTGACGAACTAGAGGGCTACGGCATAGATGTAGCTTTAGCTTCAGATGTTGGAGGTGGTGATAGCTTCTCGATGTTTAACGTTATGAGTCAAGCCTACAAAGTTTGCAGGCTAAATGGCTACAATTTAGATCCGGTGAAGGCATTTTATTTAACCACTTTGGCTGCCGCTAAGATATTGGGTGTTGATGAGCGTATTGGCAACTTTGAGCCTGATAAAGAGGCAGATTTTATCGTGCTTGATCTTAATGCTACCGAACTGATTACACAAAAAATGCAGACAGTCAAAGATATTAGTGACTTATTGTTTAGTTTAATGATGCTTGGTGATGATAGACTAGTTAATGAGGTGTATATATTAGGCCAGTGTGCCTATAAAAAATAAATAAAGGGAGTAAATATGGGAAAACTAACGACACATATTTTGGATACCAGTATAGGTAAGCCTGCTCAAGGTGTAAAAATTAATTTATATCGCAGAGAAGGCCTAGATTCAGTTTTAATTAATTCAGCGCAAACAAACTCAGATGGTCGTTGTGATGAACCGTTACTATCCGGAGAAGGATTTTTTGCCGCTTGCTATGAGCTTGAGTTCGCAGTTGATGAGTATTTCAATTCTAATAATATTGAAAGCCCCTTTCTAAAAGATGTAGTGATTCGCTTCTATATCAGCGAAGAGAATGAAAATTACCATGTGCCACTATTAATTTCTCCATTCAGCTATTCGACCTATAGAGGGAGCTAGTGTATCTATTACTGAACCAAAATACAACGCCAACTGAGCTTGGCGCAATAAACCCAAACACTACCGTGTTGCAATGGTTGCGAAATAACAATCTTATCGGCACTAAAGAGGGTTGCGCTGCAGGAGATTGCGGCGCCTGCACAGCTGTGGTCGGTGAACTGGTTACTAGAAACAATAAGCAAGCCATTCAATATAAAAGCATCAATACCTGTATAGCGCTAGCGAGTAGCATGATAGGTAAACATTTAGTCACTATTGAAGGGTTGATGGAAGGAGAAAGACTTCATCCTGTTCAGCAAGCGATGATAACTGAAAATGGTTCCCAGTGTGGATTCTGTACGCCCGGCGTTGTGATGTCGTTATTTGCCATGTACCATAACGAGGATCAATTAAACATAACTAAAATCAACGAGGGGTTGTCTGGAAACCTGTGTCGATGTACCGGCTATAAGCCAATCATTGCTGCGGCCTTTTCCTCGATCAACGAAAAAGCAAATAACCCTGCCGACTACTATACAAAAAATCAAGCCAAAATCAAGCAAACCCTTGCAAAGTTAAATAAAGATCAAAATATTAGTTTGAGTTACAACAATAATGGCAACACTATTCATTACGATGCCCCTTTACGTTTGAAAGATTTGGCGAAAGTCTTTGGC
>Ga0208894_1000910_pt1 | contig 18824 bp, 4 predicted proteins | sample ETNtaG_12_FD_185752 | JGI IMG/M metagenome (GOLD analysis project Ga0208894, IMG submission 185752) | Marine microbial and viral communities from oxygen minimum zone, Eastern Pacific Ocean - ETNP201306SV49 (SPAdes) (version 2) | ecosystem: Environmental > Aquatic > Marine > Oceanic ...
GTACATGTTCCATTATCCTGATTAGCACTAGAATTATAGTTATTTGCTAGAGGATCTGTGCATCCATAGATAGTATAATTACATCCACTATTTGATTGATTTACATACGGGTTATAGTTAGTAGCAGAAGAATTTCCACAACCATATACTAATATGGGAGAGTACCATGCAATACCTTCGGCAACATATCCACCGATATATGGGAGATTAGAACTGGTCTTATACTTATGATCAATGGTGGTAGGATTGTAAAAACTATAAACTGCTACACGATTTGGACCAGGACTATTATTAGGATATGCATATCCTACAATACCTTCAGAGTAATAACCACCAGGAGCAGAAGAGCTAGTACTGTAATAGTGATCCCAACCCCAAGTAGTTCCACCCCATGGTAATCCTTGAGTACCTGTCCAAAATCTGTATACTGGTACAACACCCCCAACAACTCCAGAACTGTTGCTACTCATAAAAAGATTCCAAACATTACTGGCTATAAATTGCCACACGCTACCCATCGCTTCACCACCTGGATTGGAGGTATAAAAAGTATCACGGTATGGGTTTTGAAACGTACCCCAGTAAGCATTGAATGTATGTAAACTACCAGAAACTCCCATGTTTAAATCTCCGTCACATCTCTCCAATTATCATCATTATCTATTTCAACTTGAATTGGATGATTAGACTTAATCTCTACAGGTATATCGATATCAGTAATCTCTATTTCATTTGTTGTTACTGTTTCCTCAGGTGTAACAACAGGATCTTCATCTTTAATTTTGTCTCGTGATGCCGGTATATCAATGGAAAGTTGAGGATCTTGATCAATATTTATTGTTACTTGTTCAATATCGTCATCAGTTAATCCACCCAGACCTACACCATACAGTTTATATTCTATCATATTAGGTCCAATATTATTGTATATGGGAGTATGAATTGATGAATACTCACTGTACTGTGTAAGTGGAAGATTGTCTATAATCTCATAATCACTGGATGTACCATCAAGATAATAATATTTTGCTAATACTTGATGAGTAACAGTACAATTTTCAGATGTTGCTGTAAAATTAATACTATCCCCATAGTCTACTGTTGGATCAACACTTAATGATACTTCTGGTGGTTCTACTACAGTAATAGTAATCTGATCAGAATCTAATCCACCCAAACCAGATACTTGAATCGTATAAGTTGTAGTTGATGTTGGTGATACTGTATAACCTCCAGAATTAATAGGAATAGTTCCAGCAACAGGAGATAAATTTGCTGTATCAGCATCACCAGTCGTAACCCATGATAAATCACAGGATTGCCCTAGTATAATAGTATTATTTACTGCATCACTACTTATTGTTACTTCTGGTGGGATCCAAACAGTTACACTTTGATTTGCCGAAGTTGTCCCACCATTACCAGCAACCAGTAATTCATATACTGTAGAATATGCTGGATTTACATTCATACTACCTGTATTACCAAGATTACTACCAACATTACTAATACCAACTGAATTAATATCCCCAGAAGCACTCCACGATAAATTTACATTTTGAGAATTCTTAATTAACTGTGTTGGAGTAGCAGTAAAATACTGAATCACCGGAGGACCATATTCATACGACAATGTATAATATCCGTTCGACCAGTTAGCATATCCTGGATAATACCAAATATGCCCTGTTCCATTCCAATATCCAGAATTGCCACCAATACCAGCATATCCATTAGTAGTAGTCGCTCCACCAAGTCCACCAGAACCACCAGCAGTAGATCCACCACCACCGCCTCCACGATGCCCTGCAGGAGCATTCCCGCCACTTCTCCAACTAGGACTGCCAGAAGTACTACCACCACCAACACCACGCCCAGCAGAATAGTGTGGGTGTCCATAACTAGTATCATCTCCATGCCTACCAGCTCCTCCACCACCACCAAGCCAACCGATATAACGATTTAATCCACCATCATATACAGCAGAAGCACCACCACCTCCACCACCAGCACGATGTCCATTACCACCAGAAGCTATCGGAGACCACCCACCAGATCCACCTGGATTATGAGGACCAACACCATTACCACCAGCAGCACCAGTATAAAAACTTAATGTATAAGCATAACTTCTAGTAATAATACCAAAACTACCTGTTCTCCCAAAACCACCAGAACCACCACCAACTCCTGGTGTGTGACTACTACCACCAACACCAGCAGCAACAATATATCTTACATTTATTGCACCAATTGGTATAGTATGTGAATATGATCCTGGAGAATAATTTGAAAAATTTGGCATATTACTTTTACTCTACATTTCTTGAATATCACGCCAAATTTCATCATCTTCTAATTCAACCTGAATCGGATAATCAGATTTAATCTCAACAGGTATATCTATACTAGTAACCTCTATAGTTGTTGTTACTGTAGAATCTGGTGTGATCACAGGATCTTCATCTTTATATTTATCTCGCGATTCTGGTACGGCAAACAATGGAGATTCATCAATATTGATGAGAACATCAGTGATGTCTGTTTCTGTTAAATGTACATACCCATCAGCAGTAGCAGATAAATTAATTAGTCTTGGTGTAAATGGTAGTGTTGTTTCATTCCACGTAATAGGTAATACCCATCCTACAATATTTACTATATCTCCAGTTGAATTTGGTACTACTACTGGTGATTGCGACACAGTATTAGTACCATCATAGTAACTAGCTGTTACTGTAATACCAGTTCCTGCAGGATCAACATTAGTAGCAATAAAAGATATAGGTAAAGGATCTTCCCAATCAATATTATTTGGAGCATTTATAGTAATAGTTGGTGGTGGTAATACTGTCACAGTATATTCATCACTATCAGCACCACCCAAACCAGATGCATATAAAGTATATGTTGTTGTAACAGATGGGAAGAATACTTGCTGACTATTCAAACTAACATTTTGTGATACACCAGAATAACTAAGTGTTGCTGTATCAGCATCACCAGTAACAGTCCATATCAACTCAATTCCATTTGGATCACCCTGTATCATTTCAGTTTGATTACCAACTGTAGATATAGTAACAACTGGAGGAATATAAACAGTTAATGTTACCTGCGCTGTTTGTGTATAAGCAGGATTTGATACACTAAAAATATATGTAGTAGTATATTCTGGTTGAACAACACTAGAACCAGGTGCACTAACTTGAATTGTATCTAACGCTGTCGTTGTATACTCACCACCAGGAGTCCAACATAACGTAGCAGTATCCCCAGAACCACTAATAATTGAAGTAGGAGTAACAGTTAAATTTGCATTTGGTTGATCCCATGTACACACACATATATAAACCCTCCCCCTATCACCAAATCTTCTAGAACCAGACCCACCCTGAGCACCACCATGACCAACACTTATGTGATTACTACTACCAGGAACCAGACCACTAGCACCTCTACTTTTTGAACAACACGAGGCACCACCACCTCCTCCACCTGCACTTCTTCCAGGCGTGGAACATGTACATGTTCCACTACCGCACTGACCAGAACCACCAAAACCACTAGGAGGATAACCACTTTGAGCTCTTTGGGTGGTCCTGTTGCTACTATAATTTATCCAACCAGTTTGTCCATTTCTCCAATTACTCCATCCACCACTACCGCCGCTGTAATGACCGCCACCACCACCGCCACCAGAAGATGCTCCAAATCCACCAGAACTACTGCCGCCACCAGACTGCCCCCAGTCTCCTCTACCCCATCCAGGCATATCTGTTGGACCGCCGCCGCCGCCACCACCGCCAACAGTAATGACATAAGCACATTTTACATCACTAGGAACATACCATGTAGTACTATGTGAATATTGATAACTTTGCTGACCCATGATTTAAAACTTAATGATGTAATGAACCATAATAAATGGAGTAACACATTGATTAAGTACTTCTAAATCTTCTGTATCAACATCAATATATGAATACATATCATCCAAAGGAATTTCAAATGAAGGGAAATCATACTGAAAACTATGAGTATAAGTATAAGGACGCAAAATAGTATGCTCATGCCATGCGTCACCACTAGGAACATTCATTTGAGTTTCTTCCATCGTATTACCAGCAGAAGCATTAGCAGCATTTGCTGTATTTTCACCCCCCATACCAGAACCATCAGTACTATGAGCTCCACTATAATTCAACACAGAAAGTCCAGTCATATTATGAGCATGACCCTGAAAATGCTCCGGTGATAATATCATCTTACTAGTCTTTCTATCCATATTATAGCGAATATTACCATTAAACTCAAGATTCGGTTGACCTGTTGCTGTCATATTTCCAGCATAATTGCAATATAATCTAGTACCAACATTAGAATATGGATCTACCTTAACACCTACCCTATTAGCAGAATTGTCATCATCATCATCCATTCTTGTTGCTCTATATTCTCCTGTTCCTCTACCACCTATAATTACTTTTGATCCAAGATCCGGTAATTGAAAACTTCCTAAATCATTATTCTCAGGATCTGGATTTCTTAATGTTACATGGTCTTTTTTAAATCTACACTCATCACCAATACCAACAGCATTCGCTAAACAATAATAATCCTTAACATTTTGCACTCGACCATTACATGGTAAAAATCCACCGGGTAATTTTTCCCGAAACATGATATTATTGGGATCTTTATCAATAATAATACCTTCCATAGCATGTTGCTGGATAGTACCAGGTATGCCACCATAACGAGCTTTTTGGTGTGTATAGTTAACGTTGTGATCGGATAAGTTCGACATATTAGTATGCTCTAATGATATACAAACAAGTTAAACTTGGTTGTGTTGTGTTAAAATCAACCTGCAAGGCATTTTTATTTGCATCATTCTGCAACAATCCTGTTTGTCTAGCTAAATTTACAATAACATTAATATTACTTGCTGGTCTTAACCTACTACCATCAAATTCAATCTCAATCTCATCATGATCATGTGGTTCAATATAATCATCTGGATCATTATCTGCACGAAAATTTAATGCAGCATGACTAATCAACGTATCACGAACTTCATTTATAGAATCAGTAGTCTCATAATAATTAGTCATACCAGCTGAAGGAGTAAATGAATTGCCACCAAAACCATACGCAATTGGTTGAGTACTATCTATAAGATGACCATTGTTATATGATGGTGTAATTTTAAATTTACGACTAATAGGAGTATAGGCGACCTGGTTTGGTTTTAAGTTGTAAGGTGGTGCTTCTGATAATACTTTAGCCATCACTTTACCAGCAAGTCCCTGACTAAATCCACTAGGATGTGTCATACCTACCTGTGGCCAATATGTAACATACTGGCCAGCAGTTGCTTGCATGGTTGCCGTATCCCATCCAGTACCAGGTGATATACCAGGCATCAATAACTGTGTTGCAGCATCAAATGGTTCGTCAGGCACATCATCTGTCCAACCAAAGTAATAGCTGTCACCATTCCAACCGCTAATATTATCAGTAATTTGAAAACGAATAGTATAGCGTACATCTTCATATGGAATCACACCCTTACCGGGCTGTGCAGACGATGCACCACTAATTGTTTCATAACTACCGGGATGGGTATGTCTCTTAACATGCTGTCTTCCTAATTTTCTAGGAGCAACATATAAAGTTCTAAAACCATCACCAGGTATTGCTGTATTACCACGCAATCTACCATGATATATATCACCACCTACATAATCAGAATCAGGAAGTTCAAATACTATATCAGTATAAACATCAGTAAAAATAGTTGTAAGTGACTGACTCTCATGAGTACCTACCTTTGGATCAACTAATGTTTTTGCCTCAAGATCCTCATCATGAGGTCTACCAGTAGGAGCATTACCATTTATAAAATAATCCTTCTCAACATCCATTAATGCTCTGTCAGTTAAAAGAGGAAGTTTGATTGTTCCTGTATATGAAGGGAAACTTCCCTGCAAATTAGTAGCAAGATTATTATATGTGTCTCCGATTGCTTGTGTCAATAACGGAAAATCAACTGCAGCAACATTAGATCCATCACACATAACCCAACCCTTTGGGATAGAGGTTAAACCTCCACCCCATGGCATTATTGTTCCTATAGCTGCAGCTTTGGCGGTTTTAAGTTCTTGATAAAACATATCTTATACTTCTATTAAATACCAACCAGATTTACCATCAGGAGCAGCAGTACCACCATCAGGTGTTGTTGTACCAGCATAAACTAAAGCAAATCCAGCATATGGTGTCTGTACAACTAATTCACCACCATTATGTGTAGTAGTAAGGTTTGCACTATTACCAGTAAGCATTGCAGTTCCTGTATTAGTTGATGAATTCTGTACTTTAGTATCATTTGGAGCACGAATTACAAGTGTTAGATTGTAAGTCAAAAGTCCTCCTATATCTATAATACGAATCATATCACCAATTAGAGGTGGTGGATTCATTGGTAATTTAACCACAGTATTTTGTGACGCATTGACAAAGTAATTAGTATTCGCTACCGCATCAATCACAGAAGAAGCAGAATACTCCCACTTCCTACCACCAGATTGAGTAATATAGTTAGAAATACCAGCAACAGTTAGAGCACCATCATTAGCAACCTCAAAGATCTTAACAGTATCAGAATTAATGGTTAGCATTGCTGCTGCTGGATCAGAATATTGACCACTATTAATAGTTAAACCAATATTATCACGATGTGGGAAGTCTGTATCAGTAGTACCATATGCACCACCAATCTGAATACCACCACCAAACTTACTTACTCCAGAACCAAAAGCAGATAATGCTCCATAAGTTGCGAAATCACCAGAAGAATTCTCAAATGATAGTCTTGTCGTATTTCCATCTTCACTAAAGAAGTGCATGTCACCGCCATAGATCGATAGATCACCAGTTGCAGTATCAACTTCTAATGTAGTTCTCGATGCATTATTAAGATCACCACCATTTGTTAATCTAAACCATTCTGTCTTCTCAATAGTAGAACCATTAACTGTTAAAGTATTCTCTGTAGTTAATGTACCAGCAATAGAAGTATTACCAGTGGTTTTGTCCATCACTAATTTATTAAATCCTTGTCCAAAGTTAAGATCACCCTGTCCAAATGTATTGCCTGTGGTAGACTCAACCTTAAAGGTTATATTTTCTGGTACTCCACCATCATTAATAATGAAAGATTGAATATCAGTAGAAGTTAATTCAACAACCTTAACAATCTCACAATTAGATAGACGCAAGTAGTCATTAGTTGTTAAGATTCCACCAAATTCAGCAACACCAATTCTCACATTAGTAGTACCAGGAGGTAATCCACCAGCACTAGTAACATACATTGCACCTGTTGTTTGTGTAGACCACAATGTTTCACCAGCAACAATATTAGATGCTGTCTTAATCGTTACTGTAGACCCAACACCATTAAATCCACTTTGAATTGGCCAAGTACCATTCAAACCAGCAATATTTGAACCAGTGATTTGTATAAATTCACCAAGATCAATACTTAAATCATTATTAGTCTTACTCTGCCAATGAATAGTAACAATATCAGTATCATCACCAACTATCTTCTGAATATCAGCATCAACAATAAGAATAGTAGCAACCTCATCAACCTCACCATCTAAATCAAAGTCAAATCCAGTAATGTAACTGGCATTTGGTTGCTTATCAAATTTAGCAATGATAGTCTCATCGGGATGATCTGTTCTTGCTGTAGTACCATCAACTGCACGTGAAACAGCAAGTCGATAACCAAGAGGATCATTAGGATTAGTAACGTTAGTTAAACCAACAACCTCAACAATTTCATTAAATGCCTCATCCCTCAAACCAGTATTAACATTATCGATAGTATCAGGAGAAGAAGCATGTCCTCTCTCAATCAGAATCAAATCACCAATTTTAAAGTCATTAACAGCAGGTTGTGTAATAGGTAAGTCATAAAGATTACCTGCAGCATTAACACCATTAACCTTAAAGGTGATATCCGATCCTGCATTACCCAACGCTGCTGCTGGTATGGTTAGTTGATCATTATCACTATAACCACTACCAGGTGTTGCTAATGTAAGAGAAGAATTACCATTAATATCGATATCAATAGTAAACAATGCTCCAGATCCTGTGCCACCAGTAGGTTCAATGAATGAATATGTACCAGTAACCCATGCTCCATCTTGCATGGGTAGAATATTATCAATTCCAGCAATCTGTCCACCAGCAAGCAGATAAGTAGTACCACCCCAGTTACCTTGACCAGAAGTATCAATCTCCTTACCAGTTGGAACATACTTAAGGAAATCAATATTAGGATTAGCAAGTGAACCAATAATATGAGTACACGTACCAGCAGAGAACATAGCACGTTCAACTTCAATGATACCTGCCTGCAATCCACCAACCAGTTTGATGTGTGAATTAACAGTGGCACTTGCCAGAACTTCCAGTGAGTTACGAATTGTTGTTATACCACCAACACCAGCAATCTCCAATCCAGAAGTATTCTTACCAAGTGTAAGTGTATTAGTATGTTGACCATCAATTAGATCTACATGACCAGCAGTAGAGAAGATACGAGTAGAAGATGTACCAGCAAATGCACCAATCTCAAGTGTACCAGCAAGTTTTGTTTGATATGTACCAATGTATGTCTTACTATCTAAATTAGGAGCAGCACCACCAATTCTAACATCACACTGAGAACCTACTGTATCTTTAGAAGTAGCAATTTCAACATATGCATTTTCTGTTGCCCTATGAATCTCAAGAACACTATTACCAGCATTAGAACCAATCCTCATCACATGAGTAGAAGTATCACCAACACTATTACCAATATTAATTGTCTGTGAATTAGTAGTGGTGTTACCTAAAATAATAGATTCTGCATTAGCAAGACCAATAAAGAAGTCAGTATGAAGATTGATGAATTGGAATGTTTCAGCAGTGCTGTTAATGTCACCACCATCAACACTTAGATCATCATGAATCTTAACGTTACCAGTGAATCTTGAATCACCAACAACAACTAAGTTTCTATCAAGTGCCTTATCAGTAATTGTGCTATGAGCAGCATTAATAGCAACTCTACCACCAGGTTGATAAGTAGAATGTCTATAAGTAAGTATCTTGATAGTAGCATCACTGTTCCCACCAACCAAAGTAAGTATATCGTCTGCTTTATATCCAGAACCAGAAGCAACAACGACAGCACTTTCAATAATACCACTAGCATTACATGTAGCACTAACGGTTAATGCTGCATCTCCACTACCACCAGTAGTTGTTAATGTCGAAGTACCTGGTGTATATCCAGTACCACCAGTAACAATCTGGAAAGTTGCTTCCAGAGCATCACTGGTAGCAACACGTAATGTTGCATAATCATCAGCATCCGTACTATCACCACCAACTAATAAAGCATTATCTTCTAAATTATATGTCTTATTGTTAGATGTTTCTTGTAGATACTTGTTATCAGTAACAGCACCAAGAGAATCATAAGTAACTAAAGATTTACCAGAAATGAATGCTGTTCCAACAACATCAAGGTTTGCTCTTGGATCAGTATCAACACTAGTGCTGGCAGTTAAAGCACCTTCAATTGCCATCCTACCGATGGTATTGATGCCCAACCTATAATCACCAGGTACTTCAGTTAATGTACGTAATGCTTCAGTACCCAATAAACCTGTTTCCTTCCAAGATGACTTGGAAATTTCTATCTTAGCACCAGCACCTTCATTTGCCCAAGAATAAGTGTTAGCAGCAATCTGATTATAAAGATAGAACCGACATGTAGACGCAGTACCATCAAATCCAGTACCAATAACAGCCCATGTGCCATTAAAGAATGTATTACTGAAGTTACTGATACGTACATACTCACCAGGTCGTATACCAAGTCCATTATTACTAATACCTGATGCCCATTCAGCAGTAATTAAAGCTGAGTTATCAGCAGTTAATGTAAGGATTGATAGGTCAGGAATTTCTGTGTAATAATTAGTATAAATCCACCCAAGTGATCCAGTATTACCAATCTCAAGACCCTTATAAAGAACATCACCAGCAACAGGAACTATTGACGAACCATAAGTAATGTTTTGTAAAGTATAGAATGCAGTACCACCAGCACCAGCAGAATACAATCCACTATTATTTGGTGTTACATTAGATGGCTTGCCACCTGTATAATGAGTTCTTAATGAATACCCCTGACCAATGTCACCAACGTTGCCTCTACCAGTTAATTGGAATACAGCAGAACGTGTTATGTTCCTGGTGAGTAAAATATCACCTGCTTTGTTATCCCTGAAGGATGTACGATCAAGTGTTGGATCATCATTAACACCAACATGACTGTAGATACGTAATGAATCACCATCTTGTGGATCAACATTAATATGAACAGGGTTATTTAAGTAAGCATCACCCTCAACTGTAATCTTATCATTGAATGTAACAGCAGTATCGAAGGTTGTTACCAATGCTCCGATAGAATCCTGATCATCCTCAGTCTCTTGTAATTCTGCTTTCTCAAGGAAAGTCTCTTCGCCTGTAATAGCGTTGATCTTACGGTTACCTATGTAGAGGTCACCATTAGAGTTCAGACCCGTGTAGAATACAACACCAGCGTCCTCACGCTTCGCTTGAGCGTAGTAGTCCTGATAATCAGAAAGGACCACTTCCTGACGCAATGGGAAACCAGTTGAGTAGTTACCTGGACCATATCCAAGATACTCAAATGTATGGTTACCAGAACGTGCAATAGATGGACGACGAAGTTCAATATAGAACCTATCTTCTAATGGGAACTGCGAGTCACCACTAATAGGAATCTGTCTATTCTCGGATCCAATCGATGCATTACCACCCTGTGCTTGAATCCTATTATCTAATACAGGATTAGGAGTCTGATAATATGCTGTCGTATTAGTAAATTCATAATCCTTTAAAGGATCAGTTGCTAATAGGTCAACAACAGCTTCTTTTGTTTCACTGAATTTATTGTCATTTAACGTTACATAACCATGTACGTAATTATTGGCGGCGGAAATTGATACAGAAGGATCTGTAATATTTGTATCTTTTGTTCCATTCGCTTGTACTTGGAACCAAAGAGGATCATTCTTATAATTGAATGGATACAGACTGGAAATTGGTTGGGAGAACTTATAATTACGGAAGTTGTCACCAACACCAGCACCTGTAGGATAAGGTGAAATATTACCACGAACAGCAGTTAGATAGTAAATACCATCTTGCTGAGCAGGAATAACTTCCTGAATTGTTTCAACATCAAAGATATAGAATGTATCCTCAACTTCAGATACATCTTCCAACAGTTGCAAACTATATGTGTGTCCAGTAGGTGTTGTTACTTTATCACCAGGACACAATGTGTATAGATTTGCTCCATCCATTCTATAAAGATAACTATCTTTATTAGACCTAGACTTAGTAGAATCAGGTAATCCAAAGGAATCCGGTCTACCCATGCTAGTCCAGAATGTTCCATTACTCTGGGTAAATGTTGTTAGGGCAGCACCATGTTCTAATTTACCCTCAATACCCTTAAGAACAACAAATGCAGTTGATGTTAACGCATATTCATAATAAGCATGAACATAACCAGAACCTGTCGAACTTCCTGCCCACGCAACATAGTTAGTAGAATTACTATTATAAAGATCAGACTGAATACCAGCACCTTGTGGTATAGCAATTTCAAGAATTACAAACTGCTCATTCTTAACTGCAGTATTCTCAACATGATGATCAAATACTGTTAATTCTAATCTATCAGCACCATTAACACTAACAACTTTAGCACTCTGAATTGTAGTCTTGAAGAGACTATCAAATTCAATACTCAGTGGATTTTTATATGGATCATAAAGATTATCTCTATTCTCTACATCAACACCAGCAGCATCAAGAGTTGTGAGATTTAAACCCAATTGTTCTGTAGGTTGTGATGGGTTGTAAAATTCAGCAACATCAGGAGCACCACCAATTGGTTCTAACTGGAATTTCTGTGGTCTTAACCTTCTCCTATCATCAGTTCTCGTCTTAACAACATAACCATTAAGTGGTTCTCTTACATTCTGAAGATATTGTGGGATGACATAACGTAATCTATAAATCCTATCATCAGGAACACGCTTATCCTCAAGACGCTCAAACCATGTATCTGGTGTGAACAAATTACCTGTTCCATCTAAGAAATCAGCATCATGGAATCTAGTTAAGATATTATCTGGATCAGAACCACCAACGGATTCTTCTTTTACATTAAGATACCATCTCTCAAATGTTTCAGCATCATACTTGAGTGGACTAGTCTTCTTATCACCATAAACCAGGAAGTTACTTCCACCAGTAAATAATACCTCATTAACACCAGCTTGTGCATCTGCTTGTGTTAAGTGGATAGTAAAGCTATTCTTAGTTTGGAATCTAGGATAGTAATACTTATTAGTTCTAACTGTACCAGTCCAACCATCATGATCACCAGATGAAACGATTGGTAATGCAGATCCTGTTTCAGTAGAGATACCGAAGAAAATTTTCTGTCCCACGACATTCGCCAAAGGAATATCAAATAAGTGAGGAACTTCGGACTTAATAGCACCACCAGCACCAACATTAGACACATAACGATACAAATCGTAAGAATCATGTACAACATACTGTTGAATCAGAACCTCAACACCAGAATCCATGAAATCTGTTTCTGGAGAGAAGATATAGATACCTGCTGCAGCATTCTCTTTGCTACTTGCTAGCATAAGTTTAGTTGAAGCTGTGGTATCAAAATCAGAAGATCCATTAAAGGTGTATGGATAGGTATCACGACCAGGAGCAATTACATAGTAAGTAGTATTAGGTTGGAATCCACGTGGGAGACGAACCAAACGCTTATCAGTAACACTATTAATTGCTGTAGGAATCAATCGCACAGGAGTACCAGTTTGGAATCCATGTGGATCTGATTGACCCTGACCAGTATTAACTGTGAATACAGTAGCACGACCAGACAGAGATGAAGATTCAATGATTGGTTCAACTCTTGTTACAGAATTAGCATTACCAGACATAATCAGATTAACAGTATCAAAGTATCCTTGAATTGCAGTAGCAATACTTGTACACTCTGGATAATCAGCAGAAATAGTAATACTATCATCTGCAACTGGTTGTGCTGTAGCAAAATTACCAGTTGTTGTAAAATACAACCACGCAGTTGTACTATCGCCACCAGCAAGGTAAGGAGTACCAGCAGTTGTGTCACGTAATGTGATAGTTGTTGCATTAACAATGCTATCAATAACAATATTATCAGCAATAGTATTAACTATTGGAGTTGCAGTACCAGTATCAACCCAACCATTAGTAAAGTCATTGGAATTAAATTCCTGAACTTTCATGCCAGAATGCAATCCTGATGTGTCACCAACAACAACTGTTGCACTTTGATTAGTAGTAGTACAGTTCTTAATCAATAGCGTAAAGTTACGCATTGTGCTCATCATGATCTTCTTAGCATGACCATAAGCATCTAGAGTTTCAGTCAACTCATTTGTAACATAATTAAGATTACTTCCTACAAAGTAAGAATTAGCAGTATTGATAGAATTAACATTACCACCAACACGAAGATCTTTAATAACAGCATCAACAAAGTACCCAACATCACGCTGACACTTAGTTATAGAAAGTGATTGATTAGTTAATAAATTCGGATACTTATTAGTAATATAACCATAAGTTTCTTCTGCAATAAACTGTCTATTCTTCTCAATCAATGTAGCAGCATCTTGTGCTGTATTAAAATCACTATTTCCATCAGAATCTAAATCAAAGTTGAAATTAAAGGAAGAAGGAGTTATTGTTGATAGTGAAGCAGTATAAGAAGTCCAACCACTTGGTGATAATGTTGCATGATATGTCTTCTTACCACCAACACCACCAGATGAAAGGTTTACAAAGATCTGATCATCATACTTTGCACCCAACCTATATCCACCAATATTGGCAGCAGGACGTTTTGCTGGATCTTTCTGTTCATCACCAGCAATATACAACCTACTATGATTCGATTGATCATTAGATGTCTCAATATCAATAGTATAATACTGATTCTTAACAATTGCACCAGCAGAACTATCAACTAGCTTTGGAGGAACAATAGCATCGATATATCCACCCTTGTCTTGGTTAAAGGCATAACCCTTAAATCCTTTAGCGTGTAGTGATGTATTACCAAAGTTGGAGTTAGAGTTGGTAATTGACATATCACCACCACTTTCCATTAGGAAGTGATCATGATAACCAACAGCAAATACAGATACACACTGAATAAATGCATCATCAGATGCTTTAATATGCCAGTTTCTCCATGCATCCTTCCAATAAGCATCACCTTTAGTGTGATATGGAGTAGTAGCAAATGCATCAGTTAATGATGCTTGATTCCATGTATTATTAAACCTATCATAACGAATGAATGCCCTATCATCTTTCTGGAGGGTAACACCCGTGTACTGAGCAACAACCATTGATCGGAATCCAGTTGTCCTGGATCCATCAGCCCACATGCCGCAATAACCCCATGTAGAACGGATAGAGCAGTTAAAGACATAAGGAGAAGCAGACTCAACAGAATCAATCTCTGCCTGGATTACAGCACCTGTTCCCAGACCATTCGCTGTGGTGTATGTTGCATTATCAACTAGACCCAACCCAGAAGGATTTGTGTGGATATTATACGTGAAAACTTTTGGATTAGTAGAACTAATACCAGTAATCTTCCATGTACCATTAACCTCACTAGATAATCCACTATTGAGAGTAGCAACATACTGACCAACGTAATAACCATGATCAACTTTTGTAGTAACTTCTAGTTGAGAAGCAGCACCACCATCAATAGCAGTAACTTTAATACTTTCAATGTTTCTGGTATCAGATAAAGGACCAACAATCCTATTCTCCTGTACACATTGCTCAAGTTCTCCATCATCAATTGTTGGTTGGAATTGTGCAAATGCTCTTCCTACCTTCTGATAGTATACATCCAAATCCTCATTATCAGCATAAGACATAATAGTGATCTTATGGTGAGAATATTCAGGAACTACTAAAGAAGTAAAATCATTAGGCTTGTTATATACTTTCGCTACGTTATCTGCCTGAGAATATAGTGGCGAATTGGATGATAGATCACCATCCTTAATAGTCATCTGCCACAAGTAACAACCACCCGTTAGACGGAAGATACCAGATCTACCCACATCACCATCAACACAATCAGGAACATATAGAGGTCTAACAATGGTACGACGTAAGTCATAACCAATCAATGAACAACCTCTAGGTACAATAGCACCACCATCTGATGCATTAAACTTATACAGTACGTTATCTGGATTAGAAAGGTCAAGAATACTATCATCCTGCCATTCTTCTAATGCTTGATTATAATCAAAGATTGGAACAGTACCAGTAACCTGTACCGAAACAAGATTAGAAAGATTACCAGCAGTAAGAGTGCTGGTCATAATATTTGTTAATGTTATGATGTTTGATTGTACATCAGAACACGCTAAAGCACTACCAGATGTACCATAATCAATGTCTGGTGTGGTTTGACCAGCAATAGCTGGTCCTTGTGTAACAACCAAATCCTTACTGTAAAGTTGATTGCTTACAGCTTTAGTCATCTGATCACGAGCACCATTAAATGCTGTGACAGATTCAGCAACTTCTCCTAGTAAACCAGGATTAATTGGATTTCCATCACGATCAAAATATGTCTTTGTAGTAGAAATAATATTACTATTACCACCATTACGTAAATCAGATACTACAGAATCAATAAAGTATCCAATATCTCTCTTACACTTCTCTTCCCCTGCAGGAATTTTTGCAGATACAGATTCTGCAGGAAGATTATTTAAATTAGCTGCAGTAATAGTATCAGTAACTAGAGTTGTTAAAGTTCCCAAGAAGGACTGAATATCAGCACATAAAGCATTATTAGCACGGTTATTGATATTAGCAGCAAATGTAACTGCATTATCAGCAGCAGATTTAAACAAGTGTCCGTAGTTACCACCACTAATCAATGCTCCAGCAGCAGCACTAACAAATGTATGTGGATGATTACCACCAGTAATTACAGCACCAGCAACAGCAGATTGGAATGTATGGATTCCATTGTTACCACTTTGTCCAACATCAATCGTAATTGTTCCATTTGTTTGATGAGCAGCAATAATAGGAAGAGCAGTATCATATGCTCTATCTACCTTCTGTTTAATAGAACCAGCAACAGCAGATACAAATGCATGAATGTCTACATTAGAAGGTGTTGTTCCCCGTAAAGCATTCAAAGTAAATGTATTAGTACCAGTTACAGTAACTTGAATCCACTTACCACTAATTGGGTCAGTTGCTCTTGGATAAGTCTTTTCAGCAGCAGCACCAGATGCGCCACCAAATCCACAACTAAAGGTTAATCCAGCATCATCTATCTTAACCCAATCACCAGTCCTCATACCATGATCAGCAGTAGTCTGAATATTCAGAATACCAGTACTGGAATCATATGTTGTACCAGCACCAGCTGTATGATTCTCAATTGTTGCTCTAGGATATGCCTTTGTTTGTGATGCAGCAGTAATTGGTCCAACATTAACTGTGATAGTTCCGGCACCAATATCAACAGTATCAATCTGAATTGTTACATTATCAGCGAACGGATCTACCCCAGCACGAGGATAAGTATGATTTGTCTGATGATTATCAGCATCACATGTAAAGGTTAAAGCATCATTAGAAATTAAAATCGAATTAGCATTAGTTAAAGTCTGTGATGCAGGAGTCGTTAATACTAATATACCAGTTGCTGAATCATAAGTTGCATCAGTTACATCATATTGAACACCATTCTGGTTACCAGTAATAGCATTACTTACTGTACCACCAACATAAGTATGAACACCAGCACCATAAGTACAACTAAAGCTTATAGATTCTTCTGCTAACTTGATACTATCTCTTGGGAATGTAACACTATTAGCAGCAGCAGTAATGAAGTAATGTGTTGTGGTGTTAGTAGATGGAGCATCTGCTAGTACCTGTACATCAAATGTATTCTGAGTTACATTTGAAATAGGAATCCACATTCCGCTAACTGGGTCAGAAGAACGAGGATAAGTATGTTGAGTTGCACGAGAATCTTCATCACACTCAAATGTCAATGCATTGTCATCAAGTCTAACTACGTTACCATTTGCAAAACCATGATCGTTAATGGTAATTGTGATAATACCTGTAGTAGGATTGTATGCTGCACTGCTAGGAGTATATCTATCAGCACCACGTAGATTGTGATCACCAATAGTCAATTCCATCATACCTGTTGTAGATGTGAAGGAAGCATCAGTTGGAGTGAACTCTACTAGAGGTGCTTGACCAACATTGACTGTAATACTATCTGACGTTGTTGCTGTAATTGCTATTGATTCACCAGATACAGGATCAGTAACTCTTGGATACGTGTGTACTGTACCATAATCATCCATTGAACACTTGAACTTCAATGAATTATCAGCAATTTTAATTAGAGTACCTTGTGGTAAACTATGAGTACCTATTGTTAATACTAAGTCTCCAGTAGCAGGATCATAAGTTCCATCAGTAGGAGTAAAATCAACAAGAGAAGTAGTACCAACATTAACAGTTAATGTTCCATCTTGCCTATCAATTCCGTTAGATGCAGCACCTACAAATGTATGAGATCCAGTATAAGGAGAAGGACCAACATCAACTGTGAATGTATTGTCATCAATTTTTGTAATTTCTAACCAACGATTACTTGCTCTATCAAATCCAGCACGAGGATATGTGTGTTGAGTAGCATTACTATCAAGAACACATGAATATGTTAGTGAGTCATCAGCAATCTTAATGTAATCACCACTGGCGAATCCATGAGTTGCTAATGTAAATGTTATAATACCAGTAGATGCATCGTATGGTGCATCGGTTACTGTATGTTGTGTAGAACCAACACCAGTGACAGCTAGAGATGATCCAGATGCAGGGTCGGTTGAACGAGGATAACTGTGATTAGTTGCGTTACCATCTTGAGCACATGTAAATGTTACAGCACCATCTTCTAATACAATATTTCTTCCTACGCCAATACCATGCTGACCTACTTGAAGAACTAGATCTCCAGTTGTAGGATCATAAGTTGAATCTGTAGGTGTAAACTGTTGGTCAGCAGGAGAAGCACCTATATTGACTGTGATTGAGTTTGCGCTAACTGCCGTAATAGGTCTAGACCTCTGCGACATTGGATCAATTCCAGCACGAGGATATGTCTTGACACTTTGGTTGTTATCCATTGTGCAAGTAAAGCTCAATGAATTATCATCAATTGTAATTCCTTCACCAACATCTAGTGTATGAGAACCAATAGTTAGTTCTAGTTCTCCTGTAGAATGATTATAGTCAGCACCAGATGGAGTGAACTGTACATCAGGACCAGGAATACCAATATTAATAGTGAGATTTCCATTCTGACGGCGCAGACCATTAGTATTTTCAGCACCAGGAACAAAGGTATGTGATCCTGTATATTCTGAAGGACCAACATTAATTGTAAATTCGTTTGTGCTAGTATTAGAGATCTCAATCCATCTGTTGCTAGGATAGTCGATGTACTGACGTGGATAATACGTTACTGTGCCTCCATC
>Ga0208894_1000917_pt1 | contig 18725 bp, 15 predicted proteins | sample ETNtaG_12_FD_185752 | JGI IMG/M metagenome (GOLD analysis project Ga0208894, IMG submission 185752) | Marine microbial and viral communities from oxygen minimum zone, Eastern Pacific Ocean - ETNP201306SV49 (SPAdes) (version 2) | ecosystem: Environmental > Aquatic > Marine > Oceanic ...
AACGCGTAACTTTTGTTCAAGGATAAAAAACTCGTATTTTATACCTATTTTTTTTGAATTTCCAACTATAAATTGTCCGACGGAACACCGCTAGATTTGAGCCATTTTTTAAACTTTTCTTGTACTCCTTTTAATGCAGCATTGTCTTCAGCCTCAAAGCGTAAAACCAAACACGGCGTGGTATTGGAAGGCCTGACAAGCCCCCAGCAGTCGTCATAGTCTACTCTAACACCATCTAGGGTGTTAATATTTGCGCCAGGGAAGTCTAAATTGCTTGATAAAGAGTCCATTGCTTCATACTGTTGACCATGTTTTTCAAAGTTGATGTTAATTTCTGGAGTACTTAAATTTACAGGCAGTTCATCAAATAGTTCGGAGCAAGACTTATCACTCTTAGAAACAATTTCTAAAAGCCTTGCTGCAGTGTATAGTGCATCATCAAAGCCATACCAACGCTCTTTAAAGAAGATGTGACCAGACATCTCTCCAGCAAGCTCAGCATTTGTTTCCTTTAATTTTTTCTTAATAAAACTGTGTCCAGTTCTAGACATGATAGGCTCTCCACCATTTTCAGAAATAACTTTTGGTAACAGTGAAGTGCATTTGACATCAAAGATAATTTTTGCTCCTTGATTACGAGAGAGAACATCTTTCGCATAGAGCATCATTTGTTGATCAGCCCAAATGACCTTTCCTTTGTTGTCTATTAGTCCAAGCCTATCGCCATCACCATCAAAGGCAAGGCCAAGATCGGCTCCGGTTTCGATTACTTCTTGAATTAGATCCTCTAAGTTTTCGGGTTTTGAAGGGTCAGGGTGATGGTTTGGGAACCTACCGTCAACCAAGCAAAAAAGCTTTGAAATTTTTACACCTAAAGCTTCAAATAGTTGAGGCGCTATATTTCCAGCAACACCATTCCCACAATCAATTACAACGTTAAGTTCTTTTTCAAGCTTTATATCTGACTGAATTGTATTTATATAGTCTTGATCAATATTGATTGAGGTTGATGTTCCATACCCATTTTTAAAATTATTATCTAAAATTCTCGTATAAAGTGATTGTATTTTTTCTGCTGAAAGAGTTTCTCCAGCAATCATAATCTTGAGACCATTGTATTCAGCTGGGTTATGAGAGCCCGTAATCATTACCCCTGATGAGGCTGCTTTTGTATGGGTTGCAAAGTAGACAACTGGGGATGGAACCATGCCAATATTAACAACATGACAACCGCTTTCAATAAGTCCAGAAATAAGCGCTTCAGAGAGTTCTGGACCTGTTAATCTTCCATCTCTTCCAACCACGACACCTCTTTCACCTTTCTCAATTGATTCACTACCGACAGCTCTTCCTATAAGTTTAACAATTTCAGGCGTCAATTCAGTTTCCACAATACCTCTGATATCGTATGCTTTAAAAATTGAACTAGGAATATTCATGAAAGATGTTAATAAATAGAAGAAGAGCGTATTTTATCAAACATTTAATATCTCTTCTTAAAGTTAAAAAATTTAACATTACCTGTTATGTTTAATTGTTTTTTTAAGGGATAATAAAAGACCTAAATTTCACAAAAAAAAGAGAATATATGTCTGAAAAGGATATTGATCCGCAAGAAACCATTGAATGGTTAGAAGCTTTTAGATCTGTTGCTCGATTTGAAGGACAAGACAGGGCAAAATATATTCTTCAAAAACTAATAGATATGGCTCACGAAGATGGAATGGATCTTCCAGATGGAGTCAATACAGCATACTTGAATTCAATTCCAGTCGAAAAAGAAAGTGAATTAGTTGTTAAGCATGAGATTGAGCATAGAATCAAGTCTATAATTCGCTGGAACGCAATGATAATGGTTGTTAAAGCAAACCAGGTTTCATCAGAGCTTGGGGGACATATCGCTTCTTTTGCCTCTAGTGCAACACTTTATGAGGTTGGCTTTAATCACTTTTATCGTGGTAATGATTTAGATCAGGGCGCTGACCTAATTTTCTTCCAGGGTCATATTGCACCTGGTATTTATTCTAGGGCCTTCTTAGAGGGCAGAATTTCAGAAGAAAAAATGCTGAACTTTAGACAAGAAGCCAATCAGGAAGGGTTGTCTTCATACCCTCACCCTTGGTTAATGCCAGATTTTTGGGAGTTTCCAACTGTTTCAATGGGTTTAGGACCAATTATGGCGATATATCAAGCTCGATTTATGAAGTATCTGCAGCACCGAGATATTATTAAAACTGACAAAAGAACTGTATGGGCTTACCTGGGTGATGGTGAGACGGATGAACCGGAGTCACTTGGTGCAATTTCTTTAGCTGGAAGAGAGAAGCTTGATAACCTCATATTTGTTATTAACTGTAACCTACAAAGACTAGATGGCCCAGTAAGAGGAAACGGTAAGATTATTCAAGAACTTGAAGGGATGTTTCGAGGCGCTGGCTGGAATGTTATCAAAGTTATCTGGGGAAGGGGGTGGGATAAACTCCTTGCAAATGACACTTCTGGACTCCTCAAACAAAGAATGGAAGAGGTCGTTGATGGAGAATATCAAGCCTATAAGGCAAAAGATGGTGCCTATGTACGTAAACATTTTTTTGGAAAGTATCCAGAAACCCTTCAACTTGTTGAGCACATGTCAGACGATGAAATATTTGCCTTAACCCGAGGCGGTCATGATCCAAACAAAGTTTACCAAGCCTATAAGGCTGCAAAAGAGCACAAAGGTCAGCCTACTGTAATTTTGGCAAAGACTGTAAAAGGCTATGGTATGGGTGAAGCTGGCGAAGGAAAAAATACAACTCATAGTCAAAAGAAATTAGGTGTCAATGCGCTTGTCCGTGTTGCTGAACGATTTGATATACCTGTCACTCAGAAAGATGCTGAAGAACTAAATTTTTATAAGCCTGCTGAGGATAGTGAAGAGTTAACTTACTTAAGGGCGAGACGAGAAGCTTTGGGCGGCTATTTGCCAACTAGAAGCTTTGAGCTTGAGTCTTTCGATATCCCTGATTTGATGACATTTGATTCCCTTCTAAAATCTACCAAAGATAAAGAGATGTCTAGTACTATGGCTTTTGTTCGTTTTTTGTCTCTACTGATTAGAGATAAAGAGATTGGTCCAAGAGTTGTACCTATTGTTCCCGATGAGGCTAGAACTTTCGGTATGGAAGGATTATTTAGGCAAATGGGAATTTACTCGTCATCTGGCCAACTTTATGAGCCTGAAGACTCAGATAAAGTGATGTGGTACAAGGAAGATATTAAAGGGCAAGTGTTGCAAGAAGGAATAAATGAAGCTGGAGCAATTTCAGATTGGATTGCTGCTGGAACAGCTTATGCGTCTCACAATGTAACAATGATTCCATTCTATATATATTACTCAAAGTTTGGCTTTCAAAGGGTAGGCGATCTTGCTTGGGCTGCTGGAGATATGCAATCAAAGGGTTTTTTGATGGGCGGAACAGCTGGCAGAACAACATTGGCCGGTGAAGGCCTTCAGCATCAAGACGGAGATTCTTTGATAGTTGCCAATACAATACCTAACTGTGTTTCATACGACCCAACATACGCATACGAACTCGCAGTTATTCTCAGGGATGGAATGCACCGTATGTATAAAAAGATGGAAAATATTTTCTATTACATCACCTTGATGAATGAGAACTATGCACATCCTGAAATGCCTAAAGGCGTTGAAGAGGGAATTATTAAAGGAATTTACCCTTTAAAAACTGTAGGCAAGTCTAAAGTCGAGGTTCAGTTATTAGGAAGTGGTGCAATTCTTAGAGAAGTTGAAAAAGCAGCTGATATGCTTGAAAAAGACTGGGGGGTTATGTCTCATGTTTGGAGCGTTACGAGCTTTAACGAGGTCACAAGAGAAGCGCAACGTATAGATCGAGATAATCTCCATAACATCAATAAGACGAAAAAAATTCCTTACATCACTGAGTGTTTTAATCAGTCTAAAGGTCCAGTGATTGCTGCTACAGATTACATGCGAAACTATGCAGAGCAGATTCGTAAATATATTCCTTCACATTATGAGGTTTTAGGAACAGATGGATTTGGAAGATCGGATTCAAGAAAAGAGCTTAGATATTTCTTTGAGGTCAATGCTAATTACATTGTTTTCGTTACACTTAAAGCGCTTGTAGATGATGGTTTACTAGAAACTAAGACGATAAAGAGTGCAATAAAAAGATTAGATATTGATGTTGATAAGTCAAACCCAATGCACACCTAAAATGTAATGAATACCCAGCAATATCTAGAAAAGCTAAGATCTGGGGCTCAGATGAAGTTTTCTGACTTTATTGATTTGATAGCGAGGGAATATAGTTTTTCAAGTATTGCATTTGAAAATAATGGGTTAGTTAATTCAAAAGAAGAAAATCAAGGATCAGCAAAAGTTTTTTGTTTTGGATTAATGCACTCTCTTTCTAAAGCTGAAACGATAAAATGCTTTGGTGAGCATTACCAGTCAGTTTTAGATTCGCCAGAAAGCCACTCTACTCATTTAAATATTCGTAACTTTATGAATACGGGGTGGGAAGGTCTTTTAATTGACCAGTCTGCTCTCAAGATTAAATAGGTTTTTTGTAGGAATTTAGTATCTAACACTATGACTGAAAGTAAGTTTTTTAATAAAGGTATATATACTGTTTTCCTTGGTGCCTTTCTTGTGCTTTTTCAGATTGGAATATATTTTGTCTATATCCCATGGAATGCGGAAAGGCTTCAAATAACTGAAGCAGAAATTGGTATTGGGTTATTGGTTTTTGGTATTTCAAATCTAATTGGAAATCAAACCTCAGGGCGATTAATTGTTCCAAGGATAGGCACAAAAAACTCAATCGCTTTAGGTCTGCTTGGTATGGCTTATTGCCCTTTATTTCTAATATTATCACCAAACTATCTCTGGTTTTTATTGGTTTATATACCTTTTGGTTTTTTTGTTGGATTATTTGCTCCTTCTGCTCAAGCGCAGATATCAATGATTGAAAGTAAAACCGCTGTAATACTTACTCCTCTTTATCATGCTGCATTTAGTGTTGGCTCTTTGGTTGGGGCTTTTTCTGCATTTTTTACCATTAAATATATAGATAATCCCCCTTTAATATTTCTAATTACAGGTACGATGTTAATTTTGGGTTCATTAACAATATATATATTTGGACTCTCAAAATCATTTGAAGCTCTTGAAAAAACTCCTAAATTTAAATTACCAAAAAAAACAATACTAATTTTTGGTCTTTTAATGATGATTAATTATGCAACGATGGGAATAATCCTCGATTGGTCAGCACTATGGTTAACAAAAGATTTATTAGTTCCATTGTATCTAGGTGGTGCAGTTATTGTTGCTTTTAATGTTGGCGAGATCTCTGCTAGACTAATCGCTTCAAAAATGATTGAAAAGACAAATGAAAAATTAGTCGGTGGTTACTTAAGTATTATTGCAGGAATAATTTTATTTATCTCAATACTAACATCGAATTTTTATATCATTATTTTTGGAATACTGCTTTTTGGTTTTGGAACTGCAAACTTTATAGCAGTTATATATAGGCAGGCTATTCGTATTACTGATGAGCCAATAGCTTTAACTGTAGCAAACCTTGTAACTTTAGGCTTTGCAGGTTTTATTTTTGGGCCAGCATTAGTTGGTTATTTAGCTGAATACTTAGGCTTAACTTTTAATATGTATCTATTAAGCCTTGTATGGGGTCTGAATGGTGTTGCTCTATTGATTATGATGAGGCGGCTAGACTACTAAGTGATGTCTAAAGATCTGCAGCAGTTTCATTAATGAGCATATCGACCACATCATTTAGTGCTTCATCTTTATTTTTGCCTGCAGCAATGGATAATTCGTATGTTTTAAGTTGTCGATGAGCGCTTGTTCCTCGTTTCAATATATTTTTAGTAGCCATAACTTCTTTGTCACATCCAAGTATTTTTGCATCCTCTATTGAAATTTCTATAAATTCATCTAACAATTCTTCAAATGGAACAATACTACCTTTTCCAAAATCAATAAGCCCTTCATCAAAACTATAGCGCATTGCACGCCAACGATTTTCCCTAATAAGCATAGAGCTATAGTCACGCCAGCGCTGATTTTTCATTCTTAGGCGGTAAAGTGCACGTAACGTAGAAACAACCAAAGCTGCGAGTGAAATTGCATCATCGATCCTTGTGCATACATCCATAATACGTGTCTCAAGTGTTGGATATTTTGCACTTGGTCTTATATCCCACCAGATCTTGGTTGAATCTTCCATGACGCCAGCATTAGTTAAGATTTCAATATGTCGTTTGTAGTCAGAAAAACTCTGAAATTCCGTAGGAATGCCTGTTCTTGGTAGATTATCAAATATTGTTAGACGATAACTTTTAAGTCCAGTATCTTCGCCATTCCAAAATGGAGATGAACACGATAATGAGAGCAGGTGGGGGAGAAAATAAGAAAGTTGACTCATCAGATCAATACGCAATTCATCGTCATTAATGCCAACGTGTACATGCATACCGCAGATAAGCATTCTTCGAGCTACCGCCTGCATTTCCCTTGTCAGTAACTCGTAGCGATCTTTTGGTGTTTGTTCCTGTTCAGACCAACGACTAAATGGATGAGTTGAACAGGCAATCGGAGCTAGTCCATGTCGAGCTGTTACTTCTACTATATTTTTGCGTAATTTAGAGAGGTCCTCATGAGCCTCTTGTACGTTGTGACATACTTTTGTACCAATTTCAATTTGTGAAAGTAGTAGCTCGTTGGTGACTTGATTGCCTAGTAGCTCTTTACACTCTTTCAATAAAGATTTTGGTGGATTTATTACAAGACTGCGCGTAGTCTTATCAACTAAAAGATATTCTTCTTCTATGCCTATTGTGAATTGTGGCATATCAAGAGTCATCTTAAAGGGCTCTCAATATGAATATTACTAGATTTATTGGCCAATACAAGAGAACTAATTACTTCTTGTATGGTGTTTGATATTCGCTCAACTCCATCATCATGATTGATAAGGTCCTGCCTAATTTCAATTCCAACATGAGGCAGACCAATTTTTTCAGCATGATAATCTAATGTAAAGTCTTCAGGGTCTTTTCCTGAGTATGGCTTGTTGTCGCCAACCAAAAAACCTGCATCTTTAAGCTTACTTATAAAGATTTTTGCAGTAGCTGGATCTTTATCCCAAAGAACACCAATTTCCCATTCTCTATTATTGCCATTAAATATAGGAGTAAAACTATGAATAGAGATAATTAATGGGTTGGCATCATGTTTCTTTAGTCGAGAAATTTGACAATCGATAGCATTGTGATATGGCCAATAGATTTCAGATTCTCTAATCTCTTTTTCATTGTCATTAAGATTTTGATTTCCAGGAATATTGATACCATCACTTGTATCAAGGAAGGCACTGTTATCTGAGAGATTACGATTACAATCTACAATCAAGCGCGAATATTGGCAAAGAATTGCAGTAGCATTAAGTTGAATTGCAAGACTTTCAGTAGTAGCTCTAGAGCCAATATCAAATGTTATATGGCTGACTCTATCTATATAATCAAGACCCATTGTTCCGAGTGACTTCGGGAATCTATTACTAGCATGATCACAAACGAGAAGAACTGGAGTGATTGAATTTGGATTAAGAGTTATATAAGGTAAGGCGTCATCTAAAGACAACAAAGCTTTTCTAATTTCACAATTATTTGTTTTCAATTTGCTTTATTTTTATATCAATTGTTTTATGATATACCAATTAAATTAATGAAAACTACAATATAACTAGTAGTGAGGAGGTTTGTTGTCTATTTTTTCAGATAAGTTGGGCTGCGATTCAGACTGACTGATTATTTTATTATTTGTTTCCTTGATCTGATTGTTAAGTATTTCTATTTTTTTACCTTGACGAAATACCACCATATTTAGATCATCAATCATATTTTGAAGGAATGCAATTTTTTCTTCCAGTGACACGAATTTTTCTTCTGACATTATTCTATCCTAAATAAAAAAGCCACCTTGCGGTGGCTTTGGTCTTCTTACTTTTCTATAAGAACCTTTCTAGAAAGCTTGATTCGACCTCGGTCAATTCCAAGAACTTTGACCTCAACTTCTTCGCCTTCTTTAAGGTAATCTTCAACTTTCTCAACTCTTTCATGCGCAATTTCAGAAACATGGAGGAGTCCATCCTGATTTGGCATGATGGTGACAAATGCACCAAATTCAACAATCTTAGCAACCTTGCCCATATAGACTTTGTTAACTTCGGGGACAGCAGTTACGTCTTTAACCATCTGAACTGCTTTTTCAAAGCTTTCAGAGTCGTTAGCAAAAACATTAACATTGCCATCGTCATCAACATCTACACTCGCTCCAGATTGAGCTACGATTCCTCTAATAGTCTCACCACCTTTACCAATAACATCTCTGATCTTATCAGTAGGTATTTTAATAACTTTAGTCTTAGGCGCATTCTTAGAGGCCGTATTAGGCTCTGAAATAACCTGATTCATTTGACCTAGAATGTTAAGTCTTGCATCTTTAGCTTGCTTAAGGGCAATAGACATAATGTCTTCAGTGATGCCATCTATCTTGATATCCATTTGAAGGGCGTTAATGCCTTTCGTGGTACCTGCAACCTTAAAGTCCATATCACCCAGATGATCTTCATCACCTAGAATATCTGTTAAAACTGTAAAACGCTCATCATCTTTTACCAAACCCATTGCAATACCTGCTACTGGTGCTTTTAGTGGTACGCCTGCATCCATTAGGGATAGTGAAGAACCACAAACACTTGCCATAGAGCTAGATCCATTTGATTCTGTAATTTCGGAAACAACACGGATTGTGTATGGAAATTCCTCTAAATTTGGAAGACATGCTGAGATACCTCTTCGCGCTAGCCTTCCGTGACCAACTTCACGTCTCTTGACACCCATAACTCTGCCTGTCTCACCGACACAGTATGGAGGGAAGTTGTAGTGAAGCATGAAATGATCTTCAATTCGATCGTTTGACTCCAGTTTTTCAATTAACTGCGCATCTCTCTTAGAACCTAAAGTAGTTACAACTAAGGCCTGAGTTTCACCTCTTGTGAAAAGTGCAGAACCATGCGTATTTTCAAGGACGCCAGTTTCAATGGCAAGCTCTCTGACAGTTGAGTTGTCTCTACCATCAATTCTTGGCTCACCAGCCAGAATGCGTTCTCTAACAGTTGATTTCTCAATCTTTTTAATGTAGTTTTTGACTTCATCTTCGCTTATTAATTCATCTTCGCTAACAAACTCCTCTAATGCAGCATCTTTCACTTCACCCATTTTTTCATAACGTTCCATCTTATCAACAGTTTGATACGCTTCTGAAATTTGACTTTCAAATTTAGATTTGATTGCTGTCACTAGAGACTCATTGTCCGCTGGAGCTACCCATTCGCGTGGAGCAATACCAACTTCTTTTGCAAATTCAGCAACGTTTTCAATTACTACTTGAAATTGCTCATGAGCATACATAACAGCTCCTAGCATAACTTCTTCGGTTAGTTCATTTGCTTCTGACTCGACCATTAATACTGCGTCCTTTGTTCCTGCAACAACCATATCTAACTCAGATGTTTCTAATTCTGAATAGGTTGGGTTAACAATATAGCTTCCATCTTTAAAACCAACACGAGCAGCGCCAATTGGACCCTTAAAGGGAACTCCTGAAATTGCAAGTGCAGCCGAAGTTGCAAGCATAGCTAAAACATCTGGATCAACATCTTTGTTAGCTGAGATAACTTGAATCATTACCTGTACTTCATTCATGTAGCCATTCGGAAATAGCGGTCTAATAGGGCGATCAATTAATCGAGAAGTGAGTGTTTCTTTTTCGCTAGGTCTTCCTTCTCTTTTAAGGAAGCCACCTGGAATTTTTCCAGCGGCATATGTTTTTTCAATGTAGTCTACCGATAAAGGGAAGAATGATTGACCTGGCTTTGCTTCTTTTGCACCAACAACACTAACGAGTACTTGTGTGTCATCCATGCTTGCTAAGACGGCACCGTGTGCCTGTCTTGCTACTCTTCCAGTTTCGAATGTAATTTGACTGTTGCCAAACTTAAAACTTTTTTGAACTATATTCATGTCCATTGTGTTACTCCAATAAAATAAAAAATGTTTTATGGTTTAACGCAATAAGCTTTATATAAAACATACCTTGCAGGTATGCTTGAGATAAAACTTACCTAAATCCATAAAACAGTTGAATTATCCCCTAATTTTTTCCTCAAATAAACTAATTTATTAGTTGTTAGAGTGCATAATGGTGCGATTGATTAGTATATTTTGCTCATATTTAAGGGCGCGTTTCCTCTAAAAGTGATAGAGCAGATAATTGAAGGGCAAGAGGCTTATTCTGATTATTAACATTAATCTTTCTAGTGTTGCAAAAATCAATAATAAAATCATCACAAATGTCATTTATTTGAAGAGTATTTCCGTTAATAAACAACACTAACTCACTATTAATAAATTGATACGCAATTCGACTTAATGGATGAAGATTGTAAGCTGCAGACTCTTTAATGATTACGGGGTTTTCAAACGCAACTATTGCGTTGAATTTTTCTTCATCTAACGGGTCAAGTTTTGTCACAAAACACCCAAAAAAAGTATCAGGTAAATCCTTGTTATTAATTAATTTTTTTGATTTATCAATGGCTGAATTTGGTATTTCGGAAGAACCGCCATAGTCTAGCCATAATGGGTCTACATAGTAGGCATTGTTATGTTTATGCGTAGTTAGTTCAAGTGACTCTAGCATTTCATTCGCTGAGTAGGATCTATAGCCAATTGAGAGGCTAATACATTCATTGTCGATGCTTACTCCATGGTGAGCAATTCCAGGTGGAATATAAACAATATCTCCAGGTTCAGCAACCCAAGTTGTTTCCATTTCAAACTTTTCCATAATGCGAAGTGGACTATTTGAAACATAATTATTGGGATTGCAGTCAATAGAACTTATTTGCCACTCTCTTTTCCCATGTCCTTGAAGTAAAAAAACATCATAATAATCATAATGAGGGCCAACACTCCCTCCTAATGATGCAAACGAAACCATTACATCATCAAATCGCCATCTCGGTATAAAGTCGAACTCATCTATCAGCTCATAGATTTCTTGAATATGTTTGTCCACCCCCTGAACCAATAATGTCCATTCATTATTCGGGGCATTCTTAAAAGAAAGCTCATTAAATGGACCATTCTCAAGGGTCCAAATATTTTGTAAAACTGAACCCTTTATGATTCTAGATTCAAATTCATCTTCGCAAGACAATCCAGCAAGCTCATTAGGAGATAAAGGTGAAACAAAGTCAGGAATTGCATTCTTGATAAATAGTGGTTTTTTTTGCCAGTACTCTTTTAAGAATTCTTCTTTTGAAATGTCGCCAAAATGAATCATTTTATTTCTAATATTATTTTTATTAATTATCTATTAACATATAAACTTTTTTGAGAATATTATTCTTAAATATTGAAAGATAATTTTTTTTATACTATTTGTTGTTAGCATGGTGATTCCAGAAGAAAATAAATTGGCCTCAATTATTGACCTGCAAAAGCATCCTATTGATGAAAGTCACTACAGGAAAAAATGTAAAACCGAGTTAGATAAAAGTGGCGTTCTTGTACTAGATAATTTTCTTTTTGAGAGCACTGTCAAAAGTATTCTTGCTGAAGCCAAAGCGCAAGAGAATCTAGCTTATTATTGCGTTAATGAGCATAATGTTTACCTTGATCTTTTCGACAAAGAACTGAGCAAGTCTCATCCACGAAACAAAACAGTAATCTCCTCAAAGGGCTGCATAACAGATGATCAAGTTCCTAAAAAATCATCATTAAGAGCTCTATATAACTCACCAAAATTTAAAGATTTTCTGTGTGCTGTTCTTGATGAAACAGTTTTATATAAGTACGATGATAATTTATCTTCAATCAATATTCATTACGCAAAAGAAGAGCAAGAGCTTGGATGGCATTTTGACAACTCTTCATTTGCGATTACCCTCTTAATACAAAAGCCAATAGATGGAGGTCAATTTGAATATATTAGACAATTTAGGAATTCTGATATTAATGACAATAACTATGATGGTGTCTTTGAATTACTTAATGGTAGTTGCAATCCAGAAAAATTATCAATGGAAAATGGCACACTCGTCTTATTCAGGGGAAGGGACGCCATTCACCGAGTTACGCCAACAATTGGCAATAGAACTCGAATATTATCAGTCTTAGCCTACAACTCAAAGCCTGACGTGAGCCTCTCTGAATCAGCAAGAATGACCTTTTTTGGAAGGCTTTATTGATTTTTTATGAAAAAAAATACTAAAGGATTAAAGCTATATGACTCTCTAGATCTTTCAGAGAGTGAGAATGAAGAAAAGTTATTGGATGTTTATCAAAAATGGGCCTCGTTATACGACAAAGATAATGATGACGAACTAGGAACTGTATCGCAGCCTAAATCTGTTCAAATTTTTCAAAGATATGTTAAAGATAAAACCAAAAACATAATTGATGTTGGTTGTGGGACTGGTTTGGTTGGGCTGCAGCTTAAAAAACTTGGGTACAAAAACTTTGATGGTATAGATATTTCAAAAGAGATGATTGATATTGCAATTGATAGGGGTTATAAATCTTTATTTCTTGGAAATCTCAATGAGTCACTTCCTTTCGAGAGTAATAAATATGAAGCGGCAATTTGTGTTGGAGTTTTTACTCATGGTCATGTTGGCCCAAGTCGATTCAAGGAGCTTGTAAGAGTTGTCAAGCCTGGGGGGATAATATGTTTTACAGTTAATGAGGATGTTTATAAATCCTATGGCTTTGATGATGCAATTAAGTCTTTAGAGGCAGGAAGTGTATGGAAGGTTTTAGAACTTAGTAAGAAAGACTATATGATAAAAAAAAGTGTTAAGGGTATTTACTGTGTTGTTGAAGTAATCTAAATGACGCTAATTAAATCATTAAAATGAATTTTTTTTGAACTTATACAAACATGAAAAAAACATTTCGATTAGTCCATCCCAAAATAAAACCAGCTAGGCTTATTGAAGCAGTCAGACGTGATGTAAAAAAATACATTAAAAGAGAGAAGAGAAAATTATTGCCTAAAGGGGCTGATTATTGGGATTTTGATTGCAAGTATGGACCAACAGAAGCTAAAGCTGAAATCATTTTATCTTCAGAAATTGGCAAGTGTATTACAGAGGCAGAGGCTGAAAATCTAGAATCCTTTTATTTAGAGATTCTTGCTAAGCCTGGACACAAGAAACCCTCAAAAAACTTTTGAGGTGTCAGGTAAAGGCTAAAAGAATTTTCTACTGGTGGTAGTTCGGCGCTTCTTTGGTAATTGAAACGTCATGCACATGAGACTCAGTCATTCCAGCAGAAGTTACTTGTACAAACTTGACTTTAGTTCTCATAGCGTCCAGATTCTTACATCCTGTATAGCCCATAGATGATCTAATACCGCCAACCATCTGGTGAATAATTGGCCTAATTGAGCCTTTATAAGGAACCCTTCCTTCAATCCCTTCGGGAACTAGCTTTTCAGCAGCAAGCTCTGCTTGAAAGTAACGATCTGAGGAGCCATGAGCTTGACCCATCGCGCCAATAGAGCCCATTCCACGATAAGCTTTATAAGACCTGCCTTGAAACAATTCAACTTCACCTGGAGACTCTTCAGTTCCAGCAAGCATTGATCCTAGCATGACGCAATGTGCTCCTGCTGCAAAAGCCTTTGCAGCATCTCCAGAATAACGAATACCACCATCAGCAATCACAGTAACTTGAGTGTCTTTTAAGGCTTCTGCAATATCAGAGATTGCACTAATTTGAGGTACACCAACACCTGCTATAATTCGAGTTGTGCATATACTTCCAGGTCCAATTCCAACTTTAACGCAGTCAGCACCTGCTTTAGCTAAATCGATTGCAGCTTCAGCAGTTGCAATATTACCAGCGATAATTTCTAGGTTTGGAAAGTCTTTTTTGGTCTTTTTAACCCGATCAATAACACCTTGTGAGTGACCATGAGCGGTATCAATTACGACAACGTCAACACCTGCATCAACTAGGGCTCTAATTCTCTCACTAGATTCGTTCCCAACGCCAACAGCTGCAGCAACGATTAATCTTTCTTGATCATCCTTTGCCGCCTTAGGGAAGTCACTTGTTTTCTTGATGTCACTTACGGTGATCATTCCACCTAATTTAAATTTTTTATCGGTAACTAAAACCCTTTCAATACGGTGTTTTTGAAGAAGTTTTCGGACAGTTTCCATTGATGTGCCTTCAGAGACTGTAATGAGAGATTCTTGAGGTGTCATTACGTTTTGTACAGTTTCATCAAGACGTGTTTCAAATAAAACATCTCGACTGGTTATAAGGCCAACTAATGTATTATTTGACACTACCGGCATTGCTGAAATACCATGCTGAGCTTGAAGGTCAAAAACATCTTTGATAGTGGCAGACGGATCAATACTGATAGGATCTCTAATAATTCCTGACTCAAATCTTTTAACTTTTCTAACCTCTTTGGCTTGAGATTCAATAGACATGTTTTTATGAATAACACCCATTCCTCCTTCTTGAGCAATTGCTATGGCAAGCTTACCCTCGGTGACTGTATCCATTGCAGCAGAAATGATTGGCGTTTGCAGGGTAATTTTGTGTGTAAGCTTAGATTTCAAACTCACTTGTTTAGGGAGTACTTCAGAATGAGCAGGGACCAACAAAATATCATCAAAGGTAAGTGCTTTTTTTAATTCTTTCATTTTATTCTCCTAAAATTTAATACCGTCTTCTATTAAGAAGGCCTGGAACAATAAAACCGATTATCATTCCAAAGAACAGCACAATTGCGCCTACTATAAACCAGTTTCTTGAGCTTGTGTCTTTTTGAATTTGAGTGTTATTTACCGCTAGCTGGAGCTCGGCCTTTAACTGTAATTTTTCCTGTATAAGCTTTTCATTCTCGTGCTCTAGTTTCAATGCATCCTGATAGATTTGTTCAATATGTTCTTTTTCAGCTTGCGATTTTGAACTTTGAACAACCAGATCTGTGTTTTCTTGTTTTATAGATAAAAGTTGACTCTCTAATTCTTCTTTCTCACTACTTAATTTAGAGATAAGTAGTTTGTTGGCGTTGTAGGTCCTTGTTAATTTCTTGAGTTTCTCTCTTGAAGAAGGATCTGGGGACAAATAAAATGATTTAATCCATCCAATAGTGTCATCAAACTGAATTTGAGCCCATCCATCTTCAGTGCTTTGCAAAAGCGAAAGTTCAGTTCCTGAGGGAAGGAGTCTAATTATATTGTTATCAAAAGATTTATCAGAGCGAATAGGTAAATCAAGTTGATCGGTAATATAGACAAAAGATTCTGCACCAACCTTGAGAGTTAGGGTTATTAAAGCTAAAAAAAGTACTATAAATTTAATCATAAAATTACTCGATATTCTATATTGTTGACAGCTTTTAAAATATATTTTTTATGTTTTTTCAATGAATTACAACTTTTCCCTTTAAAGTTTAGAAATCTTTTCTAATTGCTGCTCTAGGTCTTTTAAAGCATTTTCAGTTGATGCTAACTTTTCTTTTTCATTATTGACAACTGCTTGAGGTGCACCATGAATAAACTTTTCATTGCTAAGCTTGGCTGCAAATTGAGATTTAAGCTTGGCTAACTTTTCAATTTCCTTATTAAGTCTCTCTCGTTCAGCTCCCTTGTCGATTAGACCAGCAAGTGGTATTAGAATTTTCATTTCTCCAACCAATGCTATTGCAGACTCTGGCTCTTCATCGTCTTGTGAGAGAAGATTTACACTGTCGAGCTTGGCTAATGCAAACAGCATGGTCTTATTATTATCGATGTAGGATTGATCTCTTGTACTGTAACTCTTAACAAAACAGGGCAGTGGCTTGGCAGGAGAAATATTCATCTCTCCTCTAATTTTTCTTATACCTAGGATGAATTTCTTTAACCAGTCTATTTCAGTCTCTGCCTCGGTATTAAAAAGCTCTTTATTTGGCTCTGGGAAGGGTTGGGAGATTAGTTTACCAGTTGAATTAGATTGTAATTTTTGTGATTGCTCAAATATTTCTTCAGTAATAAATGGAATGATTGGGTGAAGTAAAACTAGAATTTCAGATAAAACTTTCAGCAGTGTGGCCTCGCAGCCTTGTTTAGTTTTATCGTTCTCTAGAAGAGGCTTAGATAATTCAAGATACCAATCACAGTAATCGTGCCAAACAAACTCATAAAGTGTCTGACTCATGAGGTCTAATCGATAATCTGCCAAGTGCTTTTCAACTTCTATCTTAACATGCTGCAGTCTTGAAAGTATCCATTTATCTTGGATAGATATTTCTGCATCAAAGTTGATTGATTTTGAATCAAGGTTCATTAATACAAAGCGAGAGGCATTCCACAATTTGTTGCAGAAATTACGGTAACCTTCAACTCTTTTAAGATCGAATTTTATATCACGCCCAAAAGATGCAAGAGCAGTAAATGTAAACCTTATAGCGTCAGTACCAAATGAAGGAATTCCATTAGGAAACTCTTTTTTAGTTTGTTTTTGAATTTTTTCAGAAAGTTTTGGTTGCATCATGCCGTGTGTTCTTTTTTCAAGAAGATTTTCAAGGCTAATGCCATCAATCAGATCAATCGGGTCGAGCACATTTCCTTTAGATTTGCTCATTTTTTGGCCATTACCGTCCTTAATGAGTCCAGTAATATAAATGTCCTTAAATGGGACATCATTGGCAAATTTAAGTCCAAACATTATCATGCGAGCAACCCAGAAAAATATAATATCAAATCCAGTTACAAGAACGCTGGTTGGGTAAAAACGAGACATTTCTGGTGTTGCTTCAGGCCATCCAAGGGTTGAAAAGGGCCACAATGCAGATGAGAACCATGTATCCAATACATCTTCATCTTGTGATAATTCAGCATCTTGACCAGCTTGCTCCTGAGCTTCTTCAATACTACCTGCGACATAATAGTTACCTTCTTTGTCGTACCATGCGGGTATGCGATGGCCCCACCAAATTTGACGAGAGATGCACCAATCTTCAATATTTTCCATCCAGTTAAAGTATGTCTTCTCCCAGTTTTCAGGAACAAAACGTATACTTCCATTTTTAACTGCCTCAATTGCAGGCTCAGCCAATGGTTTCACTTTAACAAACCATTGATCAGTCATGTAAGGCTCAATAATGCTATTGGTTCTATCACCCCTTGGAACCATTAGCGTGTGAGGATCTATTTTTTCGATTAATTTTTGCTTATCTAGATCACTGACAATGACTTTTCTTGCTTCGAATCGATCCAAACCTTGATAATTAGTTGGGGCGTTTGCGTTTATTTTGGCGTCATCAGTTAAAACGTTAATGATTTCTAAATTATGCCTTTGTCCAATTTCATAGTCATTAAAGTCATGAGCAGGAGTAATTTTGACGCATCCAGTACCAAACTCCATATCGACATAGTCATCGGCTATGATTGGAATCTTTCTATCAGAAAGAGGCAGGTTAATGCACTTTCCAACTAAATGTTGATAGCGCACATCTTCTGGATGAACTGCAACAGCAGAGTCTCCTAGCATTGTTTCTGGCCTCGTAGTGGCAACAACTAGTGTTTCATCAGAGTCAGCGACTTGATACTTAATGTGCCATAAAAACCCATTTTCCTCTTTACTAATGACTTCTAGATCTGATACTGCGGTTAAGAGAACAGGGTCCCAATTGACGAGTCTTTTGCCGCGATAAATTAAACCTTCGTTATAAAGATCAACAAACACCTTTCTTACGGCTTTAGAAAGAGATTCGTCCATTGTAAAGCGCTCTCTTTCCCAGTCAACAGAAGCACCTAAACGTCTCATTTGAGAGGTAATAGTTCCTCCAGACTTTGACTTCCAGTCCCAAACTTTTTCAGTAAATTTATCTCTACCTAAATCATGTCTAGAAATATTTTCAAGTCCAAGTTGCCTTTCAACAACCATTTGAGTGGCTATTCCTGCATGATCCGTTCCAGGTTGCCAGAGTGTTTGGTTTCCTTTACTTCTATTGTAACGAGTGTAGACATCCATTATGGTGTGCTGGAATGCATGACCCATATGAAGACTTCCTGTTACGTTAGGTGGAGGCAGAACAATGCTGTATGCATTTTCACTCGAGGAATTCGTTTTTGAAGAGAAGAGGTCGCCTGTCTCCCATAAATCACGATACTTTTGTTCGATAAGTTCTGGGTTGTATGTTTTTTCCATGGAGGCGATGTGTCGGATAAAACTGACATATTATACAATAACTACCTGGATTGAAATAACCCTTTAAAGACTAGCTAGTTATAATCTTTTCGTCCAGACAGAGCGTGAGCAATTGTATTAATATCTGTATATTCTAACTCTCCGCCAAGGGGAATTCCATGCGCTATTCTTGTCGTTTTTATTTGATATTTTTTTGCAAGGTTGTGTATATAGTGTGCAGTTACTTCACCTTCAATTGTCGCGTTAGTGGCTAAGATGAGCTCGTTGACACTTTGGTTGCTTAATAGTTTTTCTAATTCATCCAGCCCTAATTCTGACGCGCCAATCCCGTCGATTGGCGAGAGATAACCACTTAGGACAAAGTATTTGCCAGTGTAGACACC
>Ga0208894_1000933_pt1 | contig 18569 bp, 17 predicted proteins | sample ETNtaG_12_FD_185752 | JGI IMG/M metagenome (GOLD analysis project Ga0208894, IMG submission 185752) | Marine microbial and viral communities from oxygen minimum zone, Eastern Pacific Ocean - ETNP201306SV49 (SPAdes) (version 2) | ecosystem: Environmental > Aquatic > Marine > Oceanic ...
AGTGGGCTGGTGCTGTGTCAGCCCGGCTTCTCGGAAGTTCTATGTAATAGCCATGGACTCGATTAAATTGCACTCGGAGGGATTTGATGCCTGTCTTTTCTCTCTCTTCACGCTCTATTTTTAATAGGTGATCGCTGGCATTTTGCTCGAGGAGCCTGAGTTGATCGAGTTCAGCGTCATGACCGCTTCGAATCACTCCACCATCACGGATCAATGCAGAGGGTTGGTCATCAATCGTATTGGTCAGTACTTCGACCAACGGCGTAAAACCTTCAAGCCTGGGTATGAGCTGGTCAAGGCGAGGGGCATCCGTCTTCTCAAGCATTGCCAGGATCTCTGGGAGTTGTCTGAGACCATAGCAGAGTCGCTGAAGATCGCGGGGGTATGCTGTCCGTAAAGCAACCCGGGCCAGAATACGTTCCATATCTCCAATCTGGCGAAGAGCCTTTGCCAGCGCCTCTACCTCACCCCCCTCAATCAGTTCACCAATCATCTGATGGCGAAGCCGAAGGTGATCATGGTCTCTGATCGGTCCATGTAACCATCGGCGCAGCAGACGGCCCCCCATTGGGGTGGCGCAGAGGTCCAGGAGGTCAACAAGGGTGTGTGATGTTCCACCTGAGAGATTGAGTTCAATCTCCAGATTGATGCGGCTTGCTCTGTCAATCATAAGGTGGTCTTCAGGATGCTCAATCTGTAACCCTCGTATGTGTTTAAGATCACCTCCATGGGTGTCAATCGCATACTGAAGGAGTGCTCCCGCTGCAGTCAGAGCGAGGGGGCTCTCATCACCATCAAAAGCTCTGAGATCATAGGTTCCGAATTGTGCTGTAAGCACTTCATAGGAGCGCTTGGAATTAAAATACCAGGGCGGGACTTCATTGATTGCTGATTCTGATTCAGTGATGGCCTCAGGGGCGCGCTCTCCGGAAGGGATGATCACTTCTGCCCCCCGGAGGCGTTCCAGTTCACTGCCCAGGGCTTCAGCAGATTTGACCTCCCGGGCAGTGAAACGGCCACTTGAGAGTTCAAGGCCTGCTATTCCCCAGTGTTGTTTGTTGCCACACAGGGCTACGACAATATTTTCCTGGCGTTCCTGCAGCAGGTTTTCATCCGTCAGGGTGCCCGGAGTGACGACCCTCACCACTTTTCGATCAACAGGACCTTTTGATGTGGCTGGGTCTCCCACCTGTTCACAGATGGCAGCGGGACATTTTTGGGCCACCAGACGAGCAAGATACTGATCCACGCTGTGTACCGGTACACCCGCCATGGGGATAGGTTTGCCTGCCGACTTTCCACGACTGGTGAGGGTGATATCAAGTATTTCTGATGCTTTTACTGCATCATCAAAAAAGAGTTCATAAAAATCACCCATGCGGTAGAAGAGCAGAGTATCAGTAAAGTCTGCCTTGATGCCCAGGTACTGCTGCATCATGGGGGTATGGTCTGTCAGCTTTGAAGCAGATTGGCTCACGAGTCTCTAAAATTTCAGATCTTGCCTGCGGTATGCCGTCTTACAATATCTTGGATCTCACTGAAGAGATAGGTGTTGCCACAAATTAAATGCCCTTTTTCAAGATGATCCTGGTCGCCACTAAAGTCACTGAGCAGGCCACCGGCCTCTTCGATCAGCAGACATCCTGCCGCCATATCCCAGGGTTTAAGCCCCATCTCCCAGAACCCATCAAATCGGCCACAGGCAACATGGGCAAGGTCAAGGGCCGCCGATCCTGCTCGACGCACTCCGGAAGTGCGAACCAGAAACTCCCTGAACGACCCTAGCCAGATGTCGACATGTTGAACGAACCGATATGGAAAGCCAGTCCCAAGGAGAGAATCTTCAAGGCGCTGGGTGTTGCTGACTCGAATCCGCCGATCATTCAGATAGGCGCCAACACCCCTTGAGGCCGTAAACATCTCATTGCGCAGAGGATCATAGATGACACTATGGGCAATATGATCATCGTGTTTAACAGCTATCGAGACCGCAAACTGGGGATATCCATGGAGGAAGTTGGTGGTCCCGTCAAGAGGGTCAATAATCCAGGTAAACTCTTTTCCCTCCTGGTGCCCGCTCTCTTCTGCAAGGATGGCATGATCAGGATAAGCGGATTGAATGGTGTTGATGATCTCTTCTTCAGCAAAGCGATCGACCTCAGACACATAATCAGCTTTACCTTTTTTATCGATCTTGATTCTATCGAGGCGATCCACATTATGGAGAATGACATCTCCAGCAAGGCGGGCAGCACGGACTGCAGTGTTCAGCAGTGGATTCATGAATATCTCCAGTTTTTTTAATGAACAGACCTCGGAACTCCCCCGAGTGGTGTGGCGCAATTTTATTCGGGAAGGACTTTGTATGTCTATTCTCTGATCGAGATTAGTGCCAATTCCCGGTTAACGACTTAATATCCGTCAAAACAGAGTGAGCAATTATCTGTTTTCCCTTGCTTCGCCGATTCAGTGGACAGCGAAAATGAGCCAATGAGGCAGGTTCCGGGTGTCTGGTTGAGAAATTCAGGGTATAGCATTGGAATAGGGGGGGTATATCCATCGTTGGATGGGAGCCGGATAGGATAAAATCAGCCGAGAGATCTCGGGTTTGATTAATCGCGTCCGCACCGTGAGGTGATGCCGCAAAATCAATGGTATAACGCCCTAGGGCTATAAGCCGCTGGACAGAGGGTTGGACGGAAAAAACCTAATAGAGCCTCATTTTTTAACCCAGCCCGGGTGAGGTCTGTTGCCGGGCCTATCTTTTAAGAGAGACAGATGAATCTTGATCATGTCAGAATTGTGCTTGTCCGTCCTACCCATCCAGGGAATATAGGGGCCACAGCAAGAGCAATGCGAAATATGGGGCTCTCACGATTAATGCTTGTTGAGCCCCAGGATTTTCCAAGTGATACGGCAGCGGCCAGAGCAGCCGGTGCCGATGATGTGCTGACGAGTGCCGAGGTATTTGCCAATGTTGCTGATGCTGTTGCCGGTTGCAAATTGGTGGTCGCCACGACTGCGCGTCCTCGTTCCATTGGATGGCCGGTCGAAACCCCTAAAGCCGTTATGCCCGAGGTGGCCAAGGTGAGCGACGAGGGTGAGGTTGCGATGTTGTTCGGACAGGAGCGGGCAGGATTGAGTAATGCCGAGGTGGATCATGCCCAGCGTTTGATTCGAATCCCGGTAAATGATGATTTCTCGTCACTCAATCTCGCCGCAGCGGTACTCCTGGTGGCCTATGAACTCTCAATGGCGGGTGGCGACATACCAGCAACCCACCCAGAGGAGGAGAGTCCGGAAGAGGAGTACCCCTCAGCTGAAGAGAGCCATTTCTTCTATGAGCATCTGGAGAAGGTATTGCGGGCGATCGGTTTTTTAAAGCCTACAGCTTCAACCCGTCTGATGCGCAAGTTGGTCTGGCTCTTTACCAGGGCACGCCCCTCAATAGAGGAGATCAATATTCTAAGAGGGATTCTGACCGCTGTTGAACGAATTGATAGAAAAAATAATAATAAAAACAAAGCACAATAATTAACAGTTAAACAAATAAATAACATGTGGTTCAGGTTCAACTCACGATACCGATGATGCAGGGGGGGGTTATTTTGGGCCGACCTCATTGCCAACTCTTAAATCCATCAACATTGATCAACCAGGGCATCCGGATCAAGACAGGAGATCGAGATGGCGACCCTTTTTGAGCGACTCTGCGGGTGTTTTGATCTTAACGGTTGGGGTTAAATACCACATATTTTCTAGATTGATTTCAGTGGGTTGGAGGTTCACAATTGGATTATTCCGTAATCCAGCGCTTGTTTTTGCATTGTTCGCTGCAGAGCCTGGTTCACAGCTCCAATTTGAAAAGGAAGAGACAATACATTATGGCCGTTACATTAACCACCGCTGCGGCACAACGTGTGAGGCAGCATCTAAAGAAGAGAGGGTCAGGAGAAGGCCTGCGATTTGGGGTTAAATCCAGTGGTTGCACAGGGTTTGGTTATGTCGTCGATTTTGCCGATGAGGTGGGTGAAAATGACCACGTTTTTCTGACTGATGGGATCAAAGTAATTGTCGATGATGAGAGTCTGACCCATGTGGATGGGACCTCAATCGATTTTCGTAAAGAGGGTTTCTCTGAGTCTTTTAAATTCAACAACCCTAATGTGATCAATGCTTGTGGTTGCGGCGAGAGTTTCTCCACTGAGTGATCAGGCCGGGTTGATAAATTGAAACAAGCGCTTGATTGTTCTCTCCTGAAGGGCCATCAAAACAGGGATAAAGAGGAGGAACTCAGTCGCCCTGGGTTATCGACTCCCAGGGTAGCGGTAACTACCCTGGGGTGTAAGGTGAATAGTTTTGAGTCTGCTCTCATTACTGAGGCGCTGAATAACCAGGCCCTCACCCCTGGAAAAGATGGCAGGTCGAAAGTCCACATTATCAACACCTGTACCGTAACCCATGAAGCAGATCGCCAGGCTCGCCAGGCTGTTCGTCGTGTTGTCCGGGAAAATCCGGATGCCGTTGTTATCGTTACCGGTTGTTACGCCCAATTGAAACCTCAGGAGTGTGCCTCAATTCCAGGCGTTGATCTTGTGGTTGGAAATGACAAAAAGCTGGAGTTGGATGCACTCCTTCCCAGCCTGCTTGATGGAAATCTCCCCTCAATAATGGTGGGTGACCCTGATGGGGGCACATCTCTTCCACAGAGGCTGCTCTCTGGTTTTGAAAACAAGAGTAGAGCTTTTCTCCAGGTACAACAGGGGTGTGATCAGAGATGTACATTCTGTGTCATCCATCGAGCAAGGGGACGAAGTCAATCACAACCCTGCCAACAGGTGCTCGAACAGGCCAGGCGATTAGTCGAAAATGGTTTTCGGGAACTGGTGGTTTGTGGAGTTGATCTTGGAAGTTATGGCAGCGATCTTCGCGGTGAGAGCGGAAGCGGCTTATCCACTCTTTTGACAAAGTTGAATGCCATGGAGGGGGATTTCAGGCTGAGGTTAAGCTCACTTGATCCTGTCCATCTTAACGCCGAGGTTGTCGACTTGATTGCAGGATCAGAGCGTCTCTGTCCCCATGTTCATCTCTCGATTCAGAGTGCCTCGACGCTGATATTGAAAAGGATGAAGCGTCGATATGATCGGGATCTGCTCTATGAGAGAGTTGCTTATCTCTACAAAAAGATTCCTGATGTGGTGATTAGTGCCGACTTGATGGCAGGGTTTCCCACCGAAACCGAGTCTGATTTTCAACAGACTCTGGAGGCGGTGAGGGATCTTGGTTTGGCCTATCCGCATGTTTTCAGTTTTTCAGCCCGGAGCGGAACCCCGGCTTCTCGAATAGCAAATCAAGTTGTTGTCGATGAGCGAAAACGGCGCTCCCGACGTCTAAGGGCGGCTGGAGAGGAGGTTCGTCACCACCTTCTCAGTTCACGGATTGGTGCTTCCCGCCGGGTTATTATTGAAGGGGGAGGGCATTCTCCAGCAGGTTATCAGCGAGCACGAACAGCTGAGTATCTTCCTGTTTTTGTACCCCTTGGTGATAAAAAGAGCGGCAGTTGGATGAATGTTCAGATATCAGGGGTAAAAGACCAGACTCTGATTGGCGTTGCAGCTGACTGATCAGTAGAATCACGCCTCTTAAAATAATCAGAGTTGTATTTATCAGCCGGCAAGTGAGTGGTCTTGTCGGAAATTTAGATCTTTAACTATGGAGTTATCCAGATGGCCGTTGAACGTACCCTTTCAATTATCAAACCTGAAGCCGTAGCCAAAAATATCATCGGTAAAATATACAGTCGTTTCGAGTCAGGAGGGCTCAAGATTGTAGCCGCCAGAATGATTCATCTCAGCCAGGAACAGGCTGAAGGCTTTTACGCCGTCCATAAGGAACGCCCCTTCTATAATGACCTGGTTGAGTATATGCAGTCTGGACCGGTTATGGTTCAGGTTCTCGAAGGAGAGAATGCCATATTGCTTCATCGTGAGATTATGGGCGCCACCAATCCAAAAGAGGCTGCCGAGGGGACCATCAGGGCAGATTTTGCTGAATCAGTCGAAGAGAATGCAGTTCATGGTTCAGATGGTACAGATACAGCAGAGGCAGAGATCGCCTTCTTTTTTGCTGATTCAGAGCTCTGTTCTCGGACACGTTGATACCCGGTATGACCCACTTGCCCGCCAATCTGCTTGATTACGATCGGGGGGGGATAAGACGATTTCTCGCCTCTTTGGGTGAGCAGGAATATCGTGGTGATCAGGTGCTGAAATGGATCTACCATCGTGGCATTACTGATTTTGAGGCGATGACAAACCTGAGCAAGTCACTGAGATCACTACTCCTGGAGAATGCAGATATACGTCTTCCTGAAGTCGTGGACTCGCAGAGGTCGGTCGATGGTACCCGTAAATGGCTCTATCGACTGGAAGATGGAAACTCCATCGAGACGGTTTACATTCCTGATGAGGGTCGCGGCACACTCTGCGTCTCCTCCCAGGTGGGATGTACCCTCAATTGCAGTTTTTGTGCAACCGGTGGACAGGGATTTAGTCGAAATCTGACAGTCTCTGAAATCATCAGCCAGGTCTATCTTGCAAGTCGTGAACTCGCGGCCGATGTCGATGCAGAGTATCGTTCTGTCACTCCCGGCTTGACCAATGTAGTGATGATGGGAATGGGTGAGCCGCTTTTTAATTTCGACAATGTCGTAACAGCGATGAACCTGATGCAGGATGATTTCTCGTTCGGCCTCTCCCGAAGGCGTGTCACATTGAGTACCGCCGGCGTGGTTCCTATGATTGATCGGCTGCGTGAGGTCTCCCCGGTAAGCCTGGCCGTCTCATTACATGCGCCGGAAGATCAGCTAAGAGAAAAACTGGTTCCGCTGAATCGAAAATACCCGATTTCTGAAGTAATTGCTGCCTGTCATCGCTATGTGGCGGGAGAGCCGAGAAAAAAAGTCACTTTCGAATACACTTTGATCAAGGGTGTTAATGATAGCCTTGACCTGGCACGGCGGTTGCTCCGGCTGCTAAGGGGTGTTCCTTCAAAGGTAAATCTGATCCCGTTTAATTCTTTTCCTGGATCATCCTACACTTCAGCGTCTCAAGAGCAAATAGACGCATTCAGAGATGTTTTAATGAACGGCGGTGTGATGACTATTACGCGCAAAACCAGGGGAGGGGATATAGATGCCGCCTGCGGACAACTGGTTGGACGGTTTAAGGACAGGACCAGGCGATCAGAACGAAGCCTGCAGGACTTGGACATAGCTCCATATTAAGTTGAAAGTTATTTAATGCCAGGCCCAACATCAGCTATAGTTAATGCTATTACTGTTTTTGATAATCCATGTTTGATAAAAAAGTGAATTCTGAAAAAAAACCATCAAACTCACCGGGCGCCCTTTTGCGATGGGGGCGTGAGCAACGCAATCTCTCTATTGAAGAGATCGCCAGTGAACTTCACCTGACCAAGGTTCGGGTTATCGCCATAGAGGAGGATGATTTCTCCAGTTTTTCCGGTGAAACCTTTGTTCGCGGATATCTTCGGCTCTATGCTCGGGTGATTGGAATTGATGAAAAAGAGGTTGTTGGCCTCATTGATCCTGACCTTCTAAGTCATAATATGGCTCAGCAGCGCTTTGTTCAGCCTGTCGTTCGCCATGTTGGCATGAATCATACGGGGCTAAAACTGGCGACCTGGGTGATTGCAATTGTCTTTGTCGGGTTATTACTAGTATGGTGGCTTGATCGTGATGATGGCCTGGATGAACGAATCCCCCTGAATAGTGAGGGGACGACTCGTATGGCAGAGTCTGTTGAGGGGGTGTCTGATTTGGCTGAGCCGGTAACAGCGCAACCTCAGCCGGCGTATGGCAGAGTCTGTTGAGGGGGTGTCTGATTTGGCTGAGCCGGTAACAGCGCAACCTCAGCCGGAAAAAACACCACCGAGTGCAGATCCTGTTGTCGTTGAGCCGCCCTCTTCCGAGCCGGAGAGATCAGCCCAAAGCCCTGAACCTGCTCCGGCAATAACCCCTGTTTTACCCTCTTTGAAGGCAGGCAAGGATAAGGATGTTGTCGAAGAGGGTGGTTCAGAAGCGGATCAGGGAGGGGTTGTTGCAACAACTGGGGTAGCCGGGCAAGAACCTGAAGAGAAGCGACTCACTACAGAGAAAGAAGAAGCGGTTAAGGTAGAAGGAGAGGGCGATGCGCCAGCTGATACTTCTGCAGATCCAAACCAAGAGATCGAAAAGAGCAAAACCCAACCCGAGGTCAGGAAAGAGGCAGAGATTAAAAAAACCCCGGAGGTAAAAAAGGCCCCAGAGGTGAAGAAGAGCCCTGAGGTTAAGAAGCCCGAGGAGGCCGATAAGCCAAAGACGGCTCCAGCCAAGAGTGAGGCCGCTGAAAAAAGCACACCTCAACCGGAAATCATCTCTGATGATCTGCTATTGGTTTTCGAAGGCGGATCCTGGGCGGCCGTTCAAGATGCCACTGGCAAAAAGCTTCTTTATAAATTTGTCACCCAGGGACAGTCAATGACACTCAGCGGCAAACCACCCTATAACATCTTCCTCGGAAATGCAGCAGGGGTGAAGATTGATTTCAGGGGTAAGCCTGTCAAAATAATACCCGACCCAACAGGCCTCTACTCCCGGTTTGAGGTTGGTGGAGGATCAGATTAGATGAGTGGGATTCAAGCCGTTCGTGGGATGAATGATCTCTTGCCTGGTGAGAGAGTACGCCTTTGGCATCGTGTCGAATCAGCGATCAGGGAACTCACCTCTTTGTATGGCTACCAGGAGATGAGAACCCCGGTTCTGGAGCGTACCGAACTCTTCAAGCGATCAATTGGCGAACAGACTGATATTGTCGAAAAGGAGATGTATACCTTCACTGATACCGGTGGAGACAGTTTAACCCTGAGACCTGAAGCGACCGCAAGTTGTGTGCGTGCAGGGATACAGCATGGGCTCTTCCATAATCAACAGACTCGTCTTTGGTATATGGGGCCCATGTTCAGACATGAGAGGCCGCAGAAAGGACGTTATCGTCAATTCCACCAATTTGGTGCAGAAGCTTTTGGGTGGGATGGGCCAGATGTTGATGCCGAGCTTATCATCATGAGTTCACAGCTCTGGGCGTTGCTCGGTATTGGGCGAATCACCCTTGAGTTGAACTCGATTGGATCACCCGCAGCACGGGCTGAATACAGGGAGAGGCTGGTCGGTTATTTTGGAGAACGCAAAGCAGAGCTTGATGACGATAGCCAGAGGCGGCTGGGATCCAACCCTCTTCGGATACTGGACAGTAAGAACTCAGAAATGAAGACTATTATCGAAGAGGCACCCCAGCTTGCAGATTACCTTGATGATGAATCAAAAACCCATTTTGATGGAGTGAAGGAGCGTCTTAATCGGGCGGGTATTGACTTCAGAATCAACCAGAGATTGGTCAGGGGGCTCGATTACTACACCCGCACTGTCTTTGAGTGGACAACTGATCTGCTTGGAGCTCAGAGTGCCGTCTGCGGTGGAGGGCGTTATGACCTGTTGGTTGAACAGTTGGGGGGCAAGCCTACCCCAGCGACAGGGTATGCTATTGGTCTTGAGCGTCTGATTGAACTGGTCTCCCTTCAGGGGGGTGGAGAGGAAGAGGGGGCAACAGATATCTACCTCGCACTCCTCGGAGAAACGGCTGAACTGGAAGGGGTTGTCATTGCTCATCAGCTTCGAACGGAAGGCTATAGCGTGGTTGCAAACTGCGGCGGCGGAAATCTTAAAAAGCAGATGAAACGTGCCGATCGCAGTGGTGCATCAATGGCTCTGATTGTTGGTGATGATGAGATCAACGCCGGAACAGTTGTGATTAAGCCGCTGCGTGGCGTAGGAACGCAGGTAACCGTAGAAAGGGACAGCATTCAGAGTTCAATATCGGGTTTTCTTGTCGAAGAGAACTGACGATTCAGTGAGTTTGGTGTAAGGTCTGTTTATTAATAAAGAGCTGAAAAAGTCCTTCCCGGATTAAGAGCAGGTGACAAGAAGAGGTCTTGCTGCGCTTTATTAATCCAATGAAGAGATATGATCAAATTTTGAAACACGTCAGTCTACTGCAGAAGTCTCTGACCAAAACAGAGATCCGATAACACAAATTGAAAGAGAGTAAAAAGTGGATCCACGATATAGCGAAGATGAACAGGTAGAACAGCTAAAGAGCTGGTGGAAAAAGAACGGACCGTCACTCATCATTGGGGTGGTGCTGGGGCTTGGTATTGTTATTGGCTGGCAGGGGTGGGGTGTCTATACGGCATCCAGGGCAGAAGAGGCCTCCTCACTCTATCAATTGCTTCTTGGGGTGCAGAGTGAGAGTGCACTTGAGGCAGGTGACCGTTTGATTAAAGAATTTACCGATACACCCTATGCCGCCAAGGCCGCTTTGTTGCTTGCTGCCGCGGCAGTTAAGAGAGGGGACGCCGCGGACGGACGCCAGCATCTTAACTGGGTTTTAGAGAATTCTGAAGAGAGCGGCACCCTCCATGCAGCACGACTTCATCTGGGACAGCTCGAACTGGGTGAGGGCAACATTGACGATGCCCTGGCTGTACTCAAGGTTGGAGAGAGGTCTGCTTTCGAGTCTCATTACCGAGAACTTGAGGGAGATGCGTATTCATTGAAAGGGGATTCTGCCTCAGCCCGGACAGCTTATCAGGAGAGCCTGGCGGTGATCGCCAGTGACAGTCCTTACAGAGGCTTTCTTGAAGCCAAATTAGCCGATCTGGCAACCATCGAGACAGCCCAGTGAATCGTTCTCGATTGTCTGCACTGATACCGCTGTTGACACTGCTGGCATCGTGTTCAATGTTTGGTGTAGATGAAGATGCTGCTAATGCTCCGGCACCCCTTCCTGAAGTCACAAAGGGGGATCAGCTAGCAGCACTCTGGAGCAGAGATTTAGGCGAAAGGTTTGTTAGTGCTCCTGGGGCTTTAAAACTGGTCTCGGCAGAGGGCAAACTGGGGCTCGCGATAGGGCATTCAATCCACCTGATCGATTCAGAAAGTGGCGAGACTGTCTGGCAGACCATAGTTGATGAAGAGTTTTCAGCGGGGCCGGGGATTGGAGACGGCTTGGTGGCCGCTGTTGATAATAATGGAGATCTCCTGGCATTTGACCTCACTTCAGGTGAAAAGCTTTGGCAGGCGGCGGTTAAACGAGAAGTATTGACGTCACCCCTGGTGGCACAGGGGAAGGTGGTTGTGCGAACTGTAGATGGTCAGGTGATGGCATTTTCAACCGACCAGGGCACTATGACGTGGCGTTTCAGAAAAAATGTTCCTGCATTGTCACTACATGGGTCGAGCGGACTGGTTCTGATCAATAACCAGGAGGGGTTTCTGACCGGTTTTGGCAGTGGAAAGCTGGTTGCCAGTAATCTCATCAGTGGCCAGATATTATGGGAAGCTTCTGTCTCAGATCAACAGGGGAGAAATGAGATCGAACGACTCACCGATATTGATACTACCCCAGTGGTCATGGGAGATACTCTCTATGTAGCCTCCTATCAAGGAGGGATTGTTTCATTTTCTCTTTCTCAGCGGAAGGTGCATTGGAATACTCCGGTATCACTGTTTCAGGAGATCGCTGTAGACAAAAACCAACTCTATGCGACTGATGAGAAGGGGCGGGTTGTTTCCCTTTCCCGGGACAAGGGAGAGATTCTCTGGTCTCAGGAGGGTCTATTGAACAGAGGGGTTACAGCACCTGAGATCCATGGTGATTTTATCGTTGTGGGTGATAGTGAGGGCTATCTTCATCTGCTTGACAGCCAGTCCGGCCATTTTGTAGGTCAGTTCGATCTTTCAGGATCAGCGCTCTTGAAACCACTCTCCGTGGGGAAAAGACTCTATCTGCTTTCTGAAGATGGAATCCTTCAGGCATTAAGTGATACTGCCAGCCAAAACTAATGATCCCCGTTATTGCTCTGGTTGGGCGGCCCAACGTTGGCAAGTCCACACTATTTAACCGACTGACCCGAAGCCGTGATGCCCTTGTGGTTGATCGTCCCGGTGTCACTCGAGACCGACTCTATGGCAGGGGCACTCTTAACCATCAGCACTTCCTGGTCGTTGATACGGGTGGGATTCAACCTGGGGAGGGGCCACTCCAGGAGCATGTCTCTCATCAGGTAGAGCAAGTACTGAGTGAGTGCAGCGCGGTAATTCTGCTTGCGGATCGGAAAGAGGGGCCGACCGGTGGTGATCGGGAGATTATTGATCAACTCCGCAAGTTGAAGCAGCCCCTTGTTCTTGCAGTCAACAAGTGTGAGGGGGTTGACCCTGAGCTTGCTGCTTCAGAGTTTTATGCTTTGGGGGTTGATAAGATGCATCCCATTTCGGCAAAGCATGGCCATGGGGTATCAGCCATGGTCCAAGGGCTTCTCGAAGGGCTTGGTGTTGAAACTGAAGAGCCTGAGGAAGAGAGCCACGATATTCCAAAAATAGCTGTTATAGGAAAACCCAACGTCGGTAAATCAACATTGATCAATGTCCTTGCCGGTGAGGAGCGGGTGGTTGTTTTTGACCTTCCAGGGACGACCCGGGACAGTGTGCGTGTTCCCGTAACCAGAGATGATCAGGATTATCTGCTTATTGATACTGCAGGGGTGCGCAGAAGAACAAAAGTGGATGACTTTCTGGAAAAGTTCTCGATTGTAAAAAGCCTGCAGGCCATCGAAGAGGCCAATGTTGTCATACTGGTGTTTGATGCCAGAGCCGGAATCAGTGATCAGGATGCCACCTTGGCGGGGATTGTCGAAGAGAGTGGGCGGGCCATTGTTGTGGCGATCAACAAGTGGGACAACCTGGAGCCCTATCAGCGTCAGGAGGTGAGGCGAGAGCTTGATCGGAAGGTTCCCTTTTTGACTCCCTATGAAAGTTTTTTCATCTCTGCTCTTCATGGGAGTGGGGTGGGAGATCTGCTTCCGGCGATCTCACGAGCCTATGATTCCGCCATGACCGAGTTCTCAACGGGCACTCTTAATCGTCACTTTCGAAAAGCCGTAGAGGCACAGGCCCCACCTCTTCATCGTGGACGATCAATTAAGTTGAAGTTTGTCCATCAGGGCGGGAAAAACCCGCCCATGGTGGTTGTTCATGGCAATCAGATTGATAAACTGCCGGCTACCTATAAGCGTTATCTGGCAAATTATATCCGTAAGGCGTATAAACTGACCGGGACCAGAGTACGAATGGAATTCCGTCAGTCTGAAAATCCATTCAACAAAAAAAGCAACAAAAACAAAAGAAAAAACCATTAATAGAGAATTTTTCTCATGTGTTCACCTATTGGCCATGGCCTGGCTGGGATCGCGGTTGGGTTGATCTCACGCCCGGGATTCAAAGGGGGTTTTTCCTTTAGTCTTTATCTTTATGCCTTTTTCTCTGCCAATGTTCCGGATCTTGATTTTCTTCCTGGCCTGTTGATTGGCGATATCAACCGTTGGCACCACTCCTACAGCCATACGCTCTTCGCCGCTCTGCTCTATACTGTGTTAGCCCTTTTGGCAGCGAGAGGTTTTGGGATAAAAAAGTGGCGGCTAGTGGGTTGGCTCTCTCTTATCCCCTATCTCTCGCATCTGCTCCTCGACTACCTCTCTCTTGATCGGGGGGCGCCCTTTGGGATCCCCCTTCTCTGGCCTTTGAGTGATGACTACTTCTACTCCGAACTTCTCCTCTTTGGGGCCATTGATCATGGAGGTTTTGGCGCCACCAACACCGAGGCCCTGATCGATATCTTCAGCTATGCCAATCTGCTTGTGATCACCCGGGAATTGTTGATTTTGGGTCTTCTGACAGGATCAATCGTGACACTGAAGACAATTTACAGCAGGAGTCGGCCTAATCAGGATCAGTAAGTTGAGTGATCTTGTTGACCGTGCTGGTGACTTCGCTTTGGGTGAATCGGGTTGTCAGCTCCACCCCTGGTTTTAACTGTGATCCCTCACGTACCAAACTCCCGTCAGAAGCCAGATGGGTAATGGAGTAACCCCTTTTGAGGGTAGCCAGAGGGCTGATATCCTGAAGACGGGTTGTCAGTATCCCCAGCCGTGTATGTTGGTGTTGGAGCTTCCCTGACGTCGCCTGACATAGGCGGTGTGTGAGTTGTCGGCTTAGAATGATAGTGTGCTCTATCGTTCTCTCTGGATGAGAGTGGGAGAGCTTCTCCTTTAAACCACTGTGAGCAAGACGGCCGATGTGGATATGCTGCAGCAGGCCATGCTTAAGTTTTGCAACCAGGTGATCTCTTTGATGGCGGAGAGAGGTTAATCTCTGCTGAGGATGGATCAGTCTGCGTTTAAGGCTGTCGACTCTCTGGTTCATCTGCTCGCTACGATGCGAGATCTGTCGCAACAGTCGATTACGAGAGTGAGTGATAACAACCAGTAACTCCTCTCTATCGGGGCTGATCTGTTCTGCGGCGGCTGTGGGTGTCGGTGCGCGTTGGTCTGCGACCAGGTCAGCGATCGTAAAATCGGTCTCATGGCCTATACCACTGATAACGGGAATCCCAGACCCAAAGAGGGCGCGGGCGACTGACTCTTCATTAAAGGGTTGCAGATCTTCAAGCGAACCCCCTCCTCGGGCAACAATCAGGAGATCGCACCGGTGGTGTTGGTTCGCCAGTTGAACCATCTCTACAATCTCGGCAGCGGCCTCTCTCCCCTGAACCCGAGTGGGATAGATCACAACCTCAATTGAGGGCATGCGTCGATTGAGTGTCGTCAGAATATCCTGGAGAGCGGCCCCTGTAGGCGAGGTAATGACGCCAATCCTGCTTGGGAGCAGGGGCAGAGGCTGCTTTTCTGTTTGAGAAAAAAGTCCTTGTGCTGAAAGCTTGCGTTTTAATGCTTCAAAGGCCTCTCTTAGCCTTCCCTCACCCGCATCCTCAATATGAGCGGCAATGAGTTGGAAATCACCACGGGCTTCAAACAGGCTGATTCGTCCACGGACAACGATCCGTTGGCCGTTCTTCAGTTGAGGTGTGGTCGGGTTCCGGCGGTTCCGAAAGAGCGCACAACGAACAGTTGCCTGCTCGTCTTTTAGAGAAAAATAGATATGCCCGGAAGGAGGTGCGGCGAGGTTTGATATCTCTCCTTCAACCCGGATGTCGGGGAAATTCTGCTCAAGGAGGCGGCGTGCGCTGGCCACCAGTTCTTTGACAGTCAATATATTTGGATCATTCAGCATTGATATTTATATGAGCAAGAGTGGATTCAGGAAGCGGTGTAGAAGAGATAGAAGGGCGAGGCCTTCTCTCTCCTTCGCCTGTTTGATGCCCGGGTCGGCATCTGTAAAGAAGCCAGCCCAGCCGACAGAAGTCGTAAATAAGGCAATAATAAGCAGAACCGGCCTGGTTTTCATTAGCTTCTCCCCCTCTAATTTCGCATAAACCCAAACTAGCCGGTTTACCGTCAATTAGTCAATCCGTATAATCCGACGATGGAAAAGATAGAACATGCACTGACTTTTGATGACGTCCTCCTGGTTCCCGCCTATTCGGAAGTCCTTCCCAGGGATGTCAGCCTCTCCTCTCGTTTCTCACGAACAATCGAGCTTCAGATTCCGCTGCTCTCTGCAGCAATGGATACAGTAACAGAGTCTGGTCTTGCAATCTCTATTGCCCAGGAGGGGGGAGTTGGGATTATTCATCGCAATCTGACCCCCACCCGGCAAGCTGAAGAGGTCTATCGGGTTAAAAAGTTTGAAAGTGGAGTAATCACCGATCCCATCACCATCTCCTCAGAGACAACCATCAAAGAGGTGATCGAACTTACCCGCAAGCACAATATCTCAGGGGTGCCGGTGACTGAAGAGAACGGTCAGCTCACGGGCATTGTAACCAGCCGTGATCTCCGCTTTGAGACCAGGCTCGATGAACCCGTCAGCCGGGCAATGACTCCAAAAGAGCGGCTGGTGACAGTCAAAGAGGGTACTGACCGCAGTGAGATCAAGCGGCTGCTCCATGAACATCGAATTGAAAAGGTGTTGGTGGTCGATGATCACTTCAACCTTCGCGGTTTGGTTACGGTCAAGGATATCCAGAAACAGACCGAGTTTCCCAATGCCTGCAAGGATGATCAGGGCCGCCTTGTGGTAGCGGCGGCTGTCGGTGTCGGGGCTGACTGTGATGAGCGGGTAGAGCGGTTGGCTGATGCGGGTGTGGATGCCATTGTTGTCGATACCGCCCATGGTCACTCAAAAGGAGTGATCGACAGGGTTCGAAAGATCAAGAGCCAACTGCCCGATATTCAGGTTATCGCTGGCAATATCGCCACTGCTGCTGCCGCACTGGATCTGATCAATGCAGGCGCAGATGGGGTCAAGGTGGGTATCGGGCCGGGATCAATCTGCACCACTCGAATGATTGCAGGGGTAGGTGTTCCCCAGATTACCGCTATTATGGAGGTCGCCTCTGTAACCCATGATGCCGGTGTTCCCCTGATTGCCGATGGTGGAATCCGTTTTTCCGGAGATATTGCCAAGGCCATCGCAGCCGGTGCTGATTGCGTCATGGTCGGTGGGCTCCTCGCCGGGACAGACGAATCCCCCGGTGAGATTGAGCTCTACCAGGGGCGTTCCTATAAGTCCTATCGTGGCATGGGCTCACTTGGTGCAATGGAGGAGGGCTCCAAGGACCGTTATTTCCAGGAGGGTGAATCAGCGGATAAGTTGGTGCCGGAAGGGATTGAAGGGAGAGTGCCCTATAAAGGCTCGATGAAGCGTATTGTCCATCAGTTGATGGGAGGACTTCGTGCGAGTATGGGGTACACCGGCAGTGCCGATCTTGCCGCTCTGCAGTTGGGCCGCCGCTTTGTTCGCATTACCCATGCCGGCATGCGAGAGAGTCATGTCCACGATGTCTCAGTCGTCAAGGAAGCGCCCAACTACCAGCATCAGGGTTAGCCGAGAGATGGTGTCAAAACGACATGATCTCCACGCTGATCGAATCCTTATTCTCGATTTTGGGTCCCAATATACCCAGCTCATTGCCCGCGCAGTCCGTGAGGGAGGGGTCTATTGTGAGCTCTGGGCCGGCGATATCCCCATCGATACCATTAGGGGCTTTAACCCCACCGGGTTGATTCTCTCCGGAGGGCCGGAGACGGTGACTGAAGAGGAGACACTGCGCGTCGACCCAGCCGTATTTGATCTGGGGATCCCGATCCTCGGCATCTGTTACGGGATGCAGACCATGGTGGCTCAGCTTGGAGGGGGAGTTGAAAGTGCAGACCATTGTGAATACGGTCATGCCAGGGTGTCGGTGACAGAGGGCTCGCTGTTGCTCGCTGACAGTGCCGATGCCATCGATGACAGTGGCCAGCACCTGCTTGATGTCTGGATGAGCCATGGCGATCGGGTAATCTCCCTGCCCCAGGGTTTTACCACCATTGCCGCCACCCAGAACGCTCCTCATGCTGCAATTGCCGATCAGGCCCGTCAATTTTATGGGGTACAGTTCCATCCTGAAGTGACCCATACCCTCCAGGGGAGGAACATTTTTCACCGTTTTGTCCATGAGATCTGCGGTTGTGGTGTTGAGTGGAATTCGGGAAATATTATTGAAGATATTATTCAAACAGTACGCCATAAAGTGGGGAGTGATGAGGTGGTTTTGGGCCTCTCTGGAGGGGTGGACTCCTCGGTAGTGGCTGCACTGCTCCATCGCGCTATTGGTGACCAGCTTACCTGTATCTTCGTCGATCATGGTCTGCTCCGGCTTGATGAGGGAGATCAGGTCATGGCCACCTTTGTCGAATTCTTTGGGGTAAAGGTGGTTCGGGTAGACGCCGAGGTGCGATTCCTTGAAGCCCTGGCCGGGGAGAGGGATCCAGAGGCCAAACGACGTATTATCGGTCGTGAGTTCATCCATATCTTTCAGGAAGAGGCAGAAAAACTCAATGATGTTCGCTGGCTCGCCCAGGGAACCATCTATCCCGATGTGATTGAATCGGCCGGTTCAAAAACGGGCAAGGCCAAGGTGATCAAATCCCACCACAATGTGGGAGGACTTCCCGAGACCCTTCATCTGCAGCTGCTGGAGCCGTTGCGTGAACTCTTCAAGGATGAGGTGAGAAAGATCGGCGTTGAGCTGGGGCTCCCCGAAAAGATGGTCTTTCGTCACCCCTTCCCCGGGCCCGGCCTTGGTGTGCGGATTCTCGGTGAGGTGCGCAAGGAGTATGCCGACATACTGAGACTTGCCGATGCCATCTTTCTTGAGGAACTTTACCGCAATGACCTCTACAACAAGACCAGCCAGGCCTTTGCTGTCTTTCTGCCGGTCAAGTCAGTAGGGGTGGTTGGAGACAATCGCGCCTACGAGTATGTGATCGCCCTGCGCGCCGTAGAGACCGTCGACTTCATGACCGCCAACTGGGCCCAGATCCCCTATGAGGTATTGGCCACTGTCTCCAACCGCATCATCAACGAGGTCCGCGGAGTAAGCCGGGTGACCTACGATATTTCAGGAAAACCACCGGCGACTATTGAATGGGAGTAATCGCTGTTTGCTTCA
>Ga0208894_1000934_pt1 | contig 18568 bp, 14 predicted proteins | sample ETNtaG_12_FD_185752 | JGI IMG/M metagenome (GOLD analysis project Ga0208894, IMG submission 185752) | Marine microbial and viral communities from oxygen minimum zone, Eastern Pacific Ocean - ETNP201306SV49 (SPAdes) (version 2) | ecosystem: Environmental > Aquatic > Marine > Oceanic ...
TAATTCGTAGCGAAAATGCCATGGAGGAGTTAAGTAGGATTGACTATGCAATTTTTGACAAAACAGGAACACTCACAGATGGTGATTTCGAATGCATTGAAATTAGGCCAACGAGCCATTTCTCTGCGAATGACTGCTATCTGTATGCATGTGCACTACAAAAATATTCACGGCACCCTATAACTTCAGCTTTCAGGCATGACTCAGGCACGTCAAACAATCAGCCCACAAATGAGATGATAGATTTTATCGATAACATTGCTCGCAGCGATGACACCAACTGTCCAGTTTATGTGACCGGTATGGGCCTAAGTTTTAAGGATAATGGAATTGAATATCGTTTAGGCCAGTCTCGATTTGTTGAAGAGTGCGTAGGAGATGTGACTTTACCTGACTCTTCAATGCACTGGATAGTGCTTTCAAGAGGAAATAATATACTGTGTTTTTTTGGAGTTCGCGACAGACTTCGTCCTAATGTGCGCCAAATGATTTCTTATTTTAAGAATAACAATATCAAAACTATGATCCTCACTGGAGATTCGAGTCAACAAGCGCGCTCGGTAGTACAATCTTTAAACGTCCATAGCGCAGAGTTTGGCTTATCGCCTGAGGACAAGCTTGGGATAGTGATGAATTTGCAGCAGCGAGGACATCAGGTATTAATGGTAGGTGATGGTGTTAATGATGGACCGGTGCTCTCACACTCCGCTGTAGGAGTTGCTGTGGCGGATGCGACTGATATCGCTAGAGTAAAGGCTGACATCGTATTTACCAACAGCGATTTACTTTGTATCGAAAAAACGCATAGATTAGCGATAAAGGCACGCGGCAAGATCCTACAGAATTTTGGATGGGCAATATCGTATAATTTTTTCGCGATACCCATAGCAGCTTTGGGTTATGTGCAGCCATGGACTGCGGCGTTAGGCATGTCGTTAAGTTCTTTAGTGGTCGTATTAAATTCATTGCGATTGAATCATGTGAATTTAGAAAACCGGGATATCTGATGGAAGCTCTTTATTTTTTAATACCAATAGCCCTGATATTTTGCGTAGTGACGCTGAAATTAATTTTTTGGGCCATCCAATCAGGTCAATATGATGATCTAGATCGTCATGCACATATAATTTTTGAAGAGGATCAATCAACAAAGAACGATTCACACAGGGATGGTAGTGGAAATGAATGAAGTATTAGCAGCCATATTTTTAGGGTTGGCCGGGTCGGGTCATTGTTTTGGAATGTGCGGAGGAATTTCGACTGCAATCGGTGTTGGATCCGGCGGATCTCAAAGCAAAACTCGTATGGTCTCCTACCATTTTGGTCGAATTTTGAGCTATGGTTTGTTGGGAGCTGCGATGGGAGCGGCCGCTGGAGTTATTGAGCTACCATTTTGGCGCATCGGACTGCGTTATGCAGCTGGTATTATGTTGATCGCCATGGGTTTGTACACTTTAAATTGGTGGAGAGGACTGGTCTATCTTGAGCGGGCAGGCAAGATATTATGGAATCCGGTTCAACGACTTGCGAGACCACTTCTATCTGCAAATAGTCCTTTGCATGCAATGGGTTTGGGGGCTGTGTGGGGGTTCCTTCCTTGTGGCCTTGTATATAGTGCTCTGACGTGGTCAGTGATGCACGCGGATGCAATTAAGGGAGCCTATTTGATGGGGTTGTTTGGTCTGGGCACCTTACCTGTGATGCTGGCAGCTAGTATCGGAGCACATTGGATGATATCAGTGTTAAAAGCATCTTGGTTTAGGTCTTCGGTGGGGTTGATGTTAATAGTTTGGGGTATTTTTAACGTGTTAATGATTAGCAATCATCATTAAATGGTTGGCAAAAAAAAGGCCCCGTTAAACGAGGCCAAATAGTGTCACGGGAATGGAACACTATAATGAGTACAATCTAAATATTTGCATCCTATCTTGACTCTCAAAGTCAACTATTCTTGGTAACAGCTAGTAGGGGGGTTATCTCAAAATTTCATGTCGAACCTTAAGTTAGCTATGAGATTAAAGCATCGAGGGCAGGTAGTGTTTGATTTGCGTCAATCAACTAGCTTTCAGAGTATTGATGCTAATCGAATACGTAGGCTAAATTGAAGTGATCTAAATTTGAGTTGTCATTGTTAGCCAAACCTTGTCAGTATCAACTTTGTCGAACATCAGATCTCCTGCTCTGTAGGATGCGAACTTTAAGCCGACATTAAAACGCCCTATTTTTTTTGTCCCAGACAGAGCAAATTCACTTCCAAGATCGCTGAAGCCACCTTGTGTTGGCCGATCAGACTTGAACTGATGGACGATAGTTTTGATTTTTATACCCTTAATCGTGCCACTAAAAGACAAGAATAAATCACTGATTCCTTCCTTTGGCGTCACCAAGAATTGATCGGTCCAGCCTTGAAATTTATGTAAGGTAGCCAAGGGTGTGATAAAGGATGCCAAAGCTTCGTCAGAGCCTAGGTTCTCATAACCAATACTGATGACCCCATTAGTTTTGGTGAAAGAGGCCTCGGCTCGTTTATAACTGGCATGATAGCCGAGCAGGTTGTTACCTGTGCTTTTTTGGTAAGCATACTCGGCGATATAACTAAATGGACCCAAGGAATGGGTGAGATTGAGCCCATAGGTGTCGGTAGAAAAACGAGAAACTTGCTTGTTGTCAATCAAGTATGCGTAGGCTGTAAACTTGCCGACCGGAGAATCAGGTGCCTTAATATTGAATAAATTGGTACTGTTTGTATGTTTTCCATTCGGCGATTTGTCGCCAAAAATACTATTAACTTGATCTATATTGGCATAGTAAACGCTTATGCCCTGTGGACTTTTATACTTTAATGAAACAGCATCGTACGTTTGTTCATTCTGACGAAACCCCACCCCTCCTATGAATCTTTGGTTGTCCAACAGGATTCTTTGTCTACCAAATTTAAGATGAGTGGAACCAAAATTATAGCCTATCCATGCTTGATTGAGATCAGACCCTGCAGGGTCAACAATTTTCGCGTATGAGGATTTTCCATTAATAGTGTCATTATAGTCATCAATTTCCAGAACCGATATTTGGTCAATTTCGACGAACCCACTGAAACTATTTTCTTGATCAAATTTGAAATTGATCCGACTTCGCAACGTCAAAGCTTGAGCATCTTGAGTGCTATTGTCTTCGATCGATACATCCTCATAACGTAATCGAAAGTTAACGTGAGTATCTGTGCTGAACGTCTCTTGATCTGTGGTTGTTGTCGAAGAAATTTTAAACGGGACTAACAGCAATGCCAAGAAGAACGTAATTTTAAATCTCATATTTCCAATCCTGCGAGGTGATGAAGTAAGACCTAAAACTGTTTTTGACGAACGATTTGATATCTTCGCCCTAGATACCAAATAGGTGCACTTATAATGTGAGTCAGCCGAGTGAATGGGAATACTAAAATGATACTGACACCAAAAAAGACATGTAACTTATAGATCAAATGGACTGGGCTAATGGCTAAAGCAGCCTCACTTGCTTGCAGGGTAACGATACTTTGGGCCCAATTAGCTAACATCACCATCACGGATCCATCCATGTGACCTGTGGACACAACAATAGTCGCCAAACCTAACAGGAGTTGGATGTAGAGCAGGATTAGAATCCCAATGTCGCTGAAGCTACTGGTGGCGATAATCCTGGGATCTGTCAGCCTGCGGTAGATAAGTATTGTCAGGCCAATAAAACAGATTATGCCAAATATTCCACCAGAGACCATGGCTACCAGCTGTTTAGTGGGGGTTGAAATAAAATGATGGTAAATAGATTCAGGAGTCAATAAACCTACAAAATGACCAGCAAGAATAAAAATAATGCCAATGTGGAAACAATTACTCGCTACTACCATCCCTTTAGATCGCATAAGTTGGCTTGATCCAGCTCGCCAAGTGTATTGCTCTCTGTCAAACCTTATCCAGCACCCAATGATACATATGGCTAGTGCTACGTAAGGATACAATGCAAAAATGATAAAATTTAAATCCATATTCATGATAATGCCTTATTAATTAAAACGTTTGCGGAGCGGCTGCATCGACCCATTTAAGGGGTTGTTCTGAGGCTCTTTGCGAATTATTACTTTGATTACACGTCGTATCATGGCTACCGAAAGTTACGGCTGTTTCTTCCCATTCTTTGTCTAGTGCCTCCGGCGTGTTATCAGGTTTTTCCTGAGCTACTTTGTCTCGCATTTCATTCAGCAATGATTGTTGGCCAGCGATGATTAATAATGACTCCATCACTACTCCATAGTTTTGTTCGCGTTCATAGAGACGCGCGCAGAGAATTGCGATGATATGAGCAACATCAGCTAACCATTCACGTGCTTCTATATCAGGTCGATTAGATAAGTATTCTAAAAATAGAGGGAGATAGTCGGGGAGTTCTAAAGCATCGAGATCAAACCCATGCTCTGAGTAAACATTCATTAAATCGACCATAGCTTGGCCACGATCTCTTGACTCGCCATGAACATGTTCAAAAAGATGGAGAGATAAAGAACGTCCTTGATCAAAAAGTAAGCCGTAGCTTTCTTGTGATTCCATTAATTCTTTATCAAAAATACTTTCCACTGCTGCGGTAAGTTTGCTCCTCATTTGTGGTGGTAGTTCTTGGCTACTATCGATTTCTAACCGTAACTCATGAGAGTGTTGTTGAACTTGTTCATTAGGGTAGTCTAGGAGATGAGCTAAAACTTTGAGTATTTTCATATTTATTCCTGCCAAATTTGAACTGAGGAAATAATGTCTTTACGGTTGGTTTTTTTAGCACCAAACATATTGACGTCGCTATTTCCATCACTGCAGCCATTACCAAAACTGAAGCCGCATCCATTAGCCTCAGCTTGAGCGTATTTCAATGCTTCTTCTCGATGAGCGGTAGGAACAACAAATCGATCTTCATAATTTGCTATAGCTAGGTATCGATACATCTCTTCAACCTGAGATTCACTCAGACCAACATCGGCCAAAACTGAAAAATCCTTCTCGCCGTCCACGTGTTCAGCCCGTTTGTATGATCGCATTGCTAAAAGCCGTTTTAACGCTGTCCTTACAGGCTCTTCATCGCCAGCGCTAAGCATGTTGGCAAGATATTTTATAGGTATCCGTAGTGAATCTACGTCAGGAATGACCTTATCTTTGCCTATAACAGAGTTTGGTATAGTTCCATTGTCAGCCGCACTTTGAATAGGGGAGAGAGGAGGAACATACCAGACCATCGGCATTGTTCTGTATTCTGGATGTAAGGGGAGCGCGAGTTTCCAATCCACTGCCAGTTTGTAGACTGGAGAATTTTTGGCCGACTCGATTACAGAGTCTGGAATCCCATCCTCTTTAGCTTGCTTTTGTACTTCAGGGTCGTTGGGGTCAAGAAATACAGATAGTTGCTCTTGATATAGATCCGTCTCTGACTCGGTGGCTGCTACTTCTGCAATTCTATCGGCGTCATAAAGTAGTACTCCGAGGTATCTAATGCGTCCAACACAAGTTTCGGAACATACTGTAGGCATACCGGCTTCGATACGGGGAAAGCAAAAAATACATTTCTCTGATTTTCCACTTTTCCAGTTAAAGTAGATCTTCTTATAAGGACACCCGCTGACACACATGCGCCAGCCCCGACACTTATCTTGATCAATTAGTACTATGCCATCCTCTTCTCTTTTGTAGATCGCTCCGCTGGGACATACCGCGACGCACGCTGGATTGAGACAATGCTCACAAAGGCGAGGCATATACATCATGAATGTATTTTCATATTCGCCATAAATTTGCTTTTCAATTTGATCAAAGTTCTTATCTTTACCCCTTTTTTCAAATTCGCCACCGAGAATTTCTTCCCAATTTGGTCCCGTTTCTATTTTCTCCATACGTTTCCCACTCATTAGTGAGCGGGGTCTCGCAGTGGGTTGATGTTTACTTTGTTTCGCAGAATGAAGATGTTGGTAGTCAAATGTAAACGGCTCGTAATAGTCGTCAATTTGGGGCATGTGAGGATTAGCAAAAATTTTGGTTAGTGTGGTGATCTTCCCACCCAATTTTGGAATTAGCTTGCCTTTTTTGGTACGCTCCCAGCCGCCTTTCCACTGGTCTTGATCTTCCCAGTTGTTGGGATATCCCACTCCAGGTTTAGACTCTACATTATTAAACCAGGCGTACTCCATACCTTCGCGCGAAGTCCATACATTTTTGCAAGTAATGGAGCAGGTATGACATCCAATACATTTGTCTAAATTTAGAACCATGCCAATTTGTGAACGAATTTTCATACAAGCTCCTTAAATAGTATCTGGTAGTGGTTGAGGGCGATCATCTCCATATGGATCATCAAGCCAGTCCACTTTTTCCATCTTGCGCACAACAACCATTTCGTCTCGGTTGCAACCTACAGTTCCGTAGTAGTTGAAACCCCAAGATTGGTGAGCATATCCGCCGATCATGTGTGTGGGTTTCATCACTACGCGTGTTACAGAGTTATGGTGGCCACCGCGCGTTCCTGTCAGGGAGGAGCCTGGTACATTGACGATTCTCTCTTGTGCGTGATACATCATAACCATGCCAGGTTTGACGCGTTGGCTAACCACTGCACGACAGGCGATTGCCCCATTTGCATTGAATACATCAAGCCAATCGTTATCTTGGATATCTACGCTTTTAGCATCTTCCTCATTAAGCCAAACAATAGGTCCTCCTCTGGATAATGTCAGCATCAATAGGTTGTCAGAGTAAGTACTATGAATTCCCCATTTTTGGTGAGGAGTAATCCAATTTAGTACTATTTCCTTGTTTCCATTTGATTTGGCGCCCTTCATTAACTCGACAGTGCGTGTTTTGATGGGAGGTCTGTAAGCGACCATTTGTTCACCAAACGCTTGCATCCACTTATGATCTTGATAAAACTGCTGTCTTCCAGTAATGGTTCTCCAAGGAATCAATTCGTGGACATTGGTATAGCCAGCGTTATAACTCACGTGCTCATCTTCTAAGCCAGACCAAGTAGGTGATGAGATAATTTTACGCGGTTGGGCTTGAATATCTCGGAAACGTATTTTTTCATCGTGTTTCGGTCTAGCCAAGTGAGTGTGGTCTCTGCCTGTGATTTTACTTAACGCTGACCACGCCTTTACTGCGACATTCCCATTCGTCTCTGGGGCAAGGCTCAACACAACCTCGGCTGCATCGATAGCAGTCTCGATTTTTGGCTGTCCTTTAGCGATTCCTTCCTCGGTGACGGTATAATTTAACCCACGAAGTAGTTCAACTTCCTCATCAGTTTTCCATCCAATTCCCTTCCCGCCATTACCTAAACTTTCAAGTGATGGGCCAAGAGAAGTAAATTTCTTATAGATAGCGGGATAGTCTCGCTCAACAACAACTATATTGGGAGCGGTTTCGCCAGGGATAAAGTCACACTCTCCCTTTCGCCAATCGGCAACATCGAATGGCTGAGCCATTTCAGAGGGCGTGTCGTGAAGTATAGGCACGGTCACGATATCCTTCTCAACACCAATATTCCCCTCAGCAATTTCTGAAAATTTCTTGGCAATCCCTTTGTAAATGTCCCAATCAGAGCGAGCCTCCCATGCTGGATCGGTAGCTTTAGATAGTGGGTGTATAAATGGGTGCATGTCCGAGGTATTCAAATCATCTTTCTCATACCAGCATGCAGTGGGCAGGACAATGTCAGAATATAAACATGTTGAAGACATCCTGAAATCCAGCGTGATAACTAAATCTAGTTTTCCTTCTGCCCCGGAATCTACCCAGTTAACCTCTTCAGGAATAAGGCCATCACTGTGCCCATTATCTTCGTTCATCACTCCATTTTTCGTGCCTAAGAGATATTTCAGCATGTATTCATGCCCTTTGCCTGATGAGCCCAATAAGTTCGAACGCCAAACGAATAAATTCCGTGGATAGTTGGCTGGGTCCTCAGGAGATTCACAGGCGAACTTTAAATTCCCTGCCTTGAGTTGTTCAATTACATAGTCTTTTGGGTCTACACCAGCGGCCTCGGCTTCTCGGCTTAACTCAAGTGGATTACGGTCTAGTTGGGGTGCGCTCGGAAGCCAACCCATCCGTTCCGCTCTGATGTTGTAATCTAGAATATGTTCAGGATATTCAGTCTTGTCCACCAGAGGAGAGAGGACATCGTGCATATTGACTTTTTCGTGACGCCATTGAGAACTATGGTTATAAAAAAATGATGTTGAGTTCATCTGTCTCGGAGGACGACTCCAATCAAGGCCGAAAGCAAGTGGAAGCCACCCAGTTTGAGGGCGCAATTTCTCTTGTCCAACATAGTGAGCCCATCCACCACCACTTTGACCAACACAACCACACATAATCAGCATGTTGATCAAACCACGATAATTCATATCCATGTGATACCAATGGTTCATTGCTGCGCCGACTATAACCATAGATTTCCCCTTGGTTTTGTCAGCATTATCAGCGAACTCTCGAGCCACCTGGATTACTTTGCTTCGATGCACGCCCGTGATCTTCTCTTGCCATGCAGGGGTATAGGCTACACTTTCATCGTCATAGTTTTCTGCAATATTTGATCCACCTAATCCTCTGTCAATGGAGTAGTTAGCGAGTGTTAGATCATAAACAGTGGCTACTTTAGCTTTAGTTCCATCAGCTAGTGTTATTTCTTGGTAGGGAATATTTCTAAACTGAACCTCTTCTCCCTCTTGATGTTCCCAATGTTCATTCTCTTCATGGGCGAAGTAGGGCAAGGCAACCGACACGTAATCTTTTTCGCCAGAAATTAGCGATAGTTGTAACTTAGTATTTTCACCGTGAGTTCCTTCTCTGGCTTCGATATTCCATTTACCACTATTATCCCAACGATAACCTATTGAGCCATGAGGAGAGACTAATTCTTTTGTGTTCTCATCTAGCGCAATTGTTTTCCATTGGGGGTTATCATCTTGGCCGATGTTGTCAAATAGATCGCTGGCGCGTAGAAAACGGGTTGGCTTAAATCCACCATTATATTCATCGAGTTTTACTAACATGGGCATGTCAGAGTAGCGACGAACATAATCAACAAAGTATTCACTTGGATTGTCTACATGAAATTCTTTGAGTATCACATGACCAAATGCCATTGCTAGTGCAGCATCTGTGCCTTGCTTAGGATTGAGCCATAGATCAGCCAGCTTAGCTGCTTCAGAGTAATCTGGTGTGATGACAACGCCCTTGGCACCTTTATATCTAACTTCAGTAAAAAAATGGGCATCTGGAGTTCTGGTTTGTGGAACGTTGGAACCCCAAACTAGAAGATAATTAGAGTTATACCAGTCTGCTGATTCAGGAACATCCGTTTGCTCTCCCCAAGTCATTGGTGAGGCGGGCGGCAGATCACAATACCAATCATAGAAACTCATGCATACGCCACCTATTAGAGAGAGATAGCGCGATCCTGCTGCATAAGAGACCATTGACATTGCAGGAATAGGGGAGAAACCAAGGATGCGATCTGGACCATGTTTTTTTGCGGTGTAAATATTTGAGCTTGCTATTATTTCGTTGACTTCGTCCCAGCTAGAGCGAACAAAGCCTCCCATCCCTCGAGCTGATTTGTAGGATGCAGCTCGAGCAGGATCCTCAACAATCGCAGCCCAAGCGTCCACAGGATTCTTAAATTCTAGGCGAAGCTCTCTCCACAGTTTTAGTAAAGGTTTCCTTACCTTGGGATATTTTAAACGATTTGCGCTATACAGATACCAAGAATAGCTTGCTCCACGAGGACATCCTCGTGGTTCATGATTTGGAAGATCTGGGCGAGTACGAGGGTAATCAGTCTGTTGAGTTTCCCAAGTTACCAACCCGTTCTTGACATATATTTTCCAGCTACATGAACCAGTGCAGTTAACGCCATGAGTGGATCTAACAATTTTGTCATGTTGCCAGCGTTGGCGATAGCCATCTTCCCATTCGCGAGACTCGTTGGTGACCTCACCATGTCCATCGGCAAACTCCCCGACTTTCTTTTTAAAAAATTGTAATCTATCCAAAAAGTGACTCATGAATATTCTCTCCTTAAATCATCATAGCTAGAGTTGTTTAGTTAGTTTATGGATTCCGAATTTCGGCATCTTTGCGCAAATAAAACCACCAATTGAGAAAGATGCATATAACGTAAAATACAGAGAATCCGTAAAGAGCTACTTCAGGAGTAGTGGCCTGTATTTGTTCTCCAAATACTTTTGGTATGTAGAATGCACCATAAGCGGCAATGGCAGATGTCCACCCTAATACAGGCCCAGCTTGTTCTTTGGTGAAAACCATAGCTATACTCCTGAAAGAGGAGCCATTGCCGATTCCGGTCGCGGCAAATAGGACCAAAAATAATAAGAAAAAAGGAATAAAGTATTCTTCTGGAGATGCTGAGCTGTAAGCTGCTTTCATAAAGTACGCCACACCCAGCGCGCTAGCTATCATGATAAATGAACAGACTTGAGTAACTTTAGCGCCACCAAATTTATCAGCTATCCAACCGCCCAAGGGACGAATCAATGCGCCCATAAAAGGACCCATCCACGCAAACATTAAAGCGCTCGGACCGTTAGAGTTAATGGTATCGTGTGTTAATAAGCCGTCACTACCCGCAATATGGCTATAGCCAAAAATTACCTTTATAGCTAAAGGGAAAGCGGCAGAGAAGCCAATAAAAGAGCCAAAAGTCATTGTATAAATGACGCTCATCACCCAAGTGTGTCTGTTATTGAAAATTTGATATTGGTGCTGAAGGCTTGGCCCAATTTGTCCAGGCAATAGTTTGAGCAGAAAAACCGTAGAAGCAATTACAGCGAAAAGTACGATTTCTTTGGGAATATTGAGACCTGATCCGTTGGCGCTCGCAGGAAGTATGAGCCAAAGCCCGATTGCTGCTGTCATGAATCCAATAAGCAACATGCCAATAATTATTGAAAAACTGACCATAGGATTGGGTATGTTAGGTGAAACTTCTTTGGTGCGAATGTTGTTCATGCCAAACCAAGACAGAAAGGCGAGAGGTATCAAAATTAGGAGCCAAATAAATCCTGAATTTTGAATCCACGTTAGACTCCCCGAAGGAATTTTGCCGATTAATGTCCCCGACGTTAGCTCAAGTATCATTGAATCTCCGCCAAGCACACCAAATACGCCGAATGACATCATCAACGGTACTAAAATTTGCATCGCCGTAACGCCAAAATTCCCTAATCCAGCATTTAATCCTAAGGCTAAACCTTGCTGATTTTTAGGGTAAAAGAAACTTATGTTGGACATACTCGATGCAAAATTACCACCACCGATACCGGATAAAAGTGCAAGAGATTGGAATGCCCAGAGCGGAGTCGTTTGATCTTGAAGAGCCAGCCCAGTGCCTAGTGCAGGAACGATAAGTAGAGCAGTAGTAAGAAAAATTGTATTGCGACCTCCACATAAACGGATAAAGAAGCTACTCGGAATTCGTAGCGTCGCACCTGTGAGTCCAGCAATAGCCATCAAGGTAAATAGTTCAGGTTTTTCAAATGGGAACCCTAGATTTAGCATTTGGACAGTGATAACACCCCAGTAAAGCCAAATAGCAAATCCACACAACAAACTTGGTATGGACAGCCATAGATTCCGTTTAGCAATTTCTTTCCCAGTGGTTTCCCAAAATTTCTCGTCTTCAACATTCCAATGCTCTATGTCAGACATTTAAGTTTGCTCCTAGGTTAAATAATCATTAGTGCGTTAATTAAGATGGTTTATCGCGGTTTAGGTAAAGTTATCTTTCAGCTCTAATCCGCTTTTTTGACGCATATTTCTTATAGATATATGCATCATGATCATGCACAGGGCGACGACACCAAATAGCAGCATGAAACAAGAAGTTCTTATATCGAAGAAATCTGAAGCCAGCCCAAAAAGAATGGGTAGTACAAATCCTCCAAGTCCTCCAATTACGCCAACCAAACCTCCTACAGAACCCATGTTGTGTGGGTAGTAGTCATGAATAATTCGGTAAACACTCGCTTTTCCGATACCCTGAGCAATCCCAATAACAAAAATTAAAAATGTAAAAAACCAAATATTTGATCCAATGTAGAATGTGTGATCACCGGAGATCCCATGAACGATATATGTGGTTTGTGGGTATGAAGCTATAAATAGACAGATCAGTGAGACCCAAAAAACTGACCAGTTAACATTACGAGCCCCATACTTGTCTGACAGCCATCCACCGAAGGCTCTAATCAAACCTGATGGTAATGTAAAGCACATAGTTATTAGTGAAGCTGCTTTGAGGTCTAGACCATATTCACCGACATAATATTTGGGTAACCAAAGGGCTAGAGCGACAAATCCTCCAAAAACAAAAAAATAGTAGACACCAAACCGCCATACTCGCATCTCCTTGAGAGGTGCGAGTTGGTCGGCTAGCTTAATATGAGTACCCGTGCGATCTCGCTCCAACTGCTTGGGATCAGGGAAAGTAAACACCCAAAAAGTGATAGCCATACAAATCATGGCCAAAGAGTAAATCTGAGGCACCATTCTCCACCCAAAACTTACAACAATTAGCGGAGCCACCAAGTTTGTTATGGCGGCACCGGCATTACCTGCACCAAAAATGCCCATTGCCGTTCCTTGGCGTTTATGTTCAAACCATGCTGATGTATAGGTGATTCCAATAGCGAAGGAACCGCCGGCAAGACCTACAAATAAACCGATTATTAAGTACTGCCAGTATTGGTCTGCGAAAGCAAGTCCATAGGTTGGTAGAGCTACTAGTAGCATTTGAATAAAAAAGACGATCCGACCACCAAATCGATCAGACATAATACCCAATGGTAATCGAGATATAGACCCAGTCAGAATGGGGGTGGCCACTAGTAAGCCAAATTGAGTGTCAGAAAGGCTTAGTTCTTGCTTGATTTTTATTCCGATAATGGAAAACATGGTCCAAACAGCAAAATTACACGCAAATGCCAGTGTATTCATTGATAATACAGACCATTGCTTTTGCACAAGAGTTGTCATTGAAGCGAGGAAGTCCTTTCGTTCGGATTATTCGTGAGTTAGGAATTTACAGCGGATGGAGCGTTAGGGAGTTGACATATATCAAGGAGAATATAAAGAGCTACAATTTACCTAAGATCATTGTGCAATTTCACTTAAATTGTAGCTTTATATAATTATTGAAAAACATAAATGGCTCTGATGTAGAGAAAGACCTTGGTACCTCCTGATACCTCCTGAGACATTAAGTGACTTAAGATCCTCTATCGTCGCATTTGGAGTAGCTGATCTGATGAGTACTTAGAGGAAATACTTCGTCCCAACTGCATCATATGAACTTGGTCAGGGCCATCAGCCAAACGGATAACTCGAGCCATCTGGTAAGCGTCAGCCAAACGATAATCTTGACTGAGTCCAGCGGCTCCATGAATTTGAATCGCTCTGTCAATAACCTTACAGGCCATCTGGGGCGCGATTATCTTGATCATAGAGATCAAATTTTTAGCACCCTTGTTCCCTAATTGATCCATCTGTGCGGCAGCTTTTAGTGTTAGTAGCCTAGCTTGCTCAATCTCACAATGTGAGCGAGCTAGGTCTTCTCGTATAGAACCATGAGAGCTCAATCGTTTACCAAATGCGATTCTTTGCTCGGCTCTGATACAGGCGGCCTCAAGTGCAGATTGTGCCGCTCCTACCAGTCGCATGCAGTGATGAATCCTTCCCGGGCCTAAGCGACCTTGAGCGATTTCAAAACCGCGCCCTTCACCTAAAATGATATTTTCACGAGGAACTTTTACATTTTTGAATAAAATCTCAGCGTGACCCTCTGGCGCGTCATCATTCCCAAATACCTTCATCGGTCTAACTATGGTGACGCCAGGGGTATCGATGGGGACAAGTACTTGAGATTGTTGCTGGTACTTATTTTCATTATCAGGATCTGTCTTACCCATCACGATTAGAATCTCACATCGAGGATCGCAAGCACCTGAGATATACCACTTACGACCGTTGATAACGTAATGGTTATCATCTCGAGTGATAAGCGTTTCTATGTTAGTTGCATCTGAAGAAGCTACGTCAGGTTCAGTCATTGCAAAAGCGGACCGTATGTCCCCATCGAGCAGAGGTTTCAGCCACTTTTTCTTTTGTTGGTCGGTTCCATACCTTACTAGCACCTCCATGTTACCTGTATCTGGAGCGCTACAATTAAAAATTTCACTTGCAAAACGCGAGCGTCCCATTAGTTCTGCAAGAGGAGCATACTCAAGATTAGTCAAGCCATGGCCATATTCAGAATCAGGTAGAAAAAAATTCCATAGGCCTTCAGATTTTGCTAATTCTTTAAGTTGTTCGATCTGAACAGGAATACTCCAGCGATTTGAGTTATTTTCAATTGAATCGTATATTTCTTTCTCGATCGGGTAATAGTGATCTGTCAAAAATTGGTCGATTCTCGCCAGATGCTTTTTAACAGTATCAGAATATTCAAAATTCATAGGAGCGCCTCATTTAGCTTATCAATTGACTGATATTTTCAGCATAGATGAGATAATTAAATTTTTGAAATTTATTATTATTATGGTTAACTATTAATATCAGTGATACTATACATTTTATAATTCAGGAAACGTAATGAAGCTAAATAATGTCGATCTCAACTTATTTGTAGTTTTTGATACGATTTATCGAGAGAAAAATCTTACTCGAGCGTCTGAAAGTCTTAATATTACTCAACCTGCAGTGAGTAATTCATTACGTAGACTGAGGGAGTTATTTAATGATCAGTTATTTGTCAGGCAAGATGGCAGGATGATTCCTACCGCCACTGCCAAGAGTCTGGTAGATAGAGTTCAAATCGCGCTTGCAGCCCTAGATGAAAGTTTGTATGAATTAGACAGCTTTGATTATGAGACTTCCACGCGCACATTTAGGTTGGCAATGAATGACGATGCTGAGTGTTCTTTGCTGCCGTATTTGATGGAGTTTTTGCAAGCTCAAGCTCCAGGAATTTCAGTAGAGAGTTATTTAATTCCCAGACGTGACTTGGCCAGAGAATTTAGTACAGGTGGGTTAGATTTTGCCTTTGATGCTCCCTTGATCAGTGTGCCAAACTTATTACACCGTTATTTGGCGGAAGACACTTATATCTGTGCAACTCGTAGAGGTCATCCCTCGATTACTCAAAAAGCAATTTCTCTTGAGGATTATATGGCCTTGCCCCACGCACATGTTTCCAGTAGAAGAAAAGGGCAGGGCCACATAGACTTACACTTAAATCGACAAGGCTTAACGAGGAATATTAGGATCAGAACGCCAAACTCTCATACGGCAATCGCGATCGCTGAGAAAACAGATATGCTGATGACTCTTCCCAAACGGGTTGCGGAAAGGCAAAGCCTTACTATCGTCGACTTGCCTTTTGATGTACCTAATTTAGAGTGGCATGTCTACTGGGCAAAAATTTGCGAACACGATAAGGGTCATCAATGGATGAAAAAGACGATATTTGATCTGTTTCAACTCAAATGACGCTTCCGTTACATACTCATTTAATGAGATGTTCGTCAAAGACCAGTACATATCCTGTTTTTATTTTCCAGAAGGTATGTCTTTAAAAGCCACGCCCTTGTCAGCTCGAGGATCCTGGGGTAACCCCAAAACACGCTCAGCGATGATGTTTTTTAGGATCTCATCAGTGCCTCCCGCGATTCTTAGTCCAGGAGCCCCCAACCACGCATCATGGAAACTATGTACATCAGTATCGTCGGTTTTGAGCATGCCAGCCATGTCGAGAGAGTCGATACCAAAGTTACCGACGGCCTGCAATTTGTTTGCACTCACAACCTTGGTAATTGACGCTTCAGGACCGGGAGTATCGCCTCGAGATAATGCCGACATCGTGCGTAGTTTAGTGTTTTTTAAACCGCTAGCCTGACAATACCAATCAGCGATAGATTCTCGTACCGCCCGGTTTTGTATTAAAGGTTGGCCATGATCATCTTGCTTTTGCGCCCACTTGAATGCCTCTTTGGCATCAGCACCATTAGCATCTCCCACTGCTAATCGTTCGTTCATTAGTGTTGTTATTGCTACTCTCCAACCATCACCAACAGCGCCAAGTCGTTGGCTATCAGGTATGCGTACGTCATTAAAATAGACTTCATTAAAAGAAGAACCTCCGGTGATTTGCTTGATGGGCTTAATATCAATACCGGGGGATTTCATATCAACAAAGAAAAAAGTCATCCCTGCGTGTTTATCAACATCGGGATCATGGCGGACAACAATAATGCCGTAATCACAGAAATGAGCCCCAGATGTCCAGACTTTCTGACCATTAATGATCCAATCACTGCCATCCTGCACTGCTCGGCTACGTAAACCGGCCACATCTGATCCCGCAGAGGGTTCAGAAAATAATTGGCACCAGATTTCTTCGCCAGCGGCCATAGGTGGGAGATATCGTTGTTTTTGCTCTTCAGTTGCGTACTGCATCATCACCGGACCGGCCATGCCTAGACCGATTTCATAGACGCCCCACGGCACATCAAATTTGGCTTCTTCTTGCCCCCAAATAATCCTCTCTATGGGTGAGGCCTCTAAACCGCCATAAATTTTAGGCCAGTGCAACATAGCCCAGCCGGCATCAAATTTCTTCTTTTGCCATTCCAGCGCAGATTTTAGAAACTCTTTTTGGCCAGCTTTACTGTATCGTTTGTCATTCCGAGCACTAGTTTTGGGTTGAGCATTATCTTTCAACCAAGCACTGCATTTGGCTCTGAATTCGGCTTGTTGTTCAGTGTCATTAAAGTTCATAAAATCTCCTTAGTTCGCACCTGCAAGATTAGACTTTTCTAATCCACTGATTAGTTTTTCCTTCCAGACAGCAAGGGATCCGATATTCAAAGACAGCACTTTTGCTCTCCGATAAAACATATGACAGTCATATTCCCATGTAAAACCGTTACCGCCATGAGTTTGAATATTCTCCTGAGCGCAAAGTTCAAATGCCTCAGTTGAACTCACGCGAGCGGTAGCAGCAGCAATACTCAGTTTGGATGAATCGGTTGATAGTGCCCAGGCCCCATAGTAGGTATTTGATTTAGCTAAGGTGAGAGCAATATACATATCGGCAAGCTTATGTTTGATTCCTTGATATGAACCAATTGCTCTACCGAAAGCAAATCGATGTTTAGCATAGTCTGTTGCCATATCTAATGCCGCTTGGGCGCCACCAATTTGTTCAAAGCTAAATAGAACGGCCGCTTGATCAAGAGTATTTTGCAACATAGACCAACCACTCTCAGCGTCGCCTATCAGTGTGCTTGGCACATTGTTAAACTCAATTGCCGCGTATCCGCGAGTATCATCGATGGTTGCTTGTTTTTCCAAGACACAGTTTTTGACAGATAAATCAATGAGTCTCAACTCAATACCTTTATCTCCTTGGCACACCACGATTACGTGTGTGGCGGCATTAGCATCTGGTACAGCGATTTTCTTACCTGAAATAAGGTCGTTGGATACTTTTGTGATGATATTACCTTCAGTCGGAGCATATAGCTGTTCCGTTAGAGCCAATGTTCCAACACACTCACCAGTGACTAATTTTGGTAGTAGGTCTTTTTTTATGTCTTCGTTGGCGAATTTAACAAGGATTTCTGTGAAAAGATAAACTGAGGAAGAGAAAGGCACAGGTGCTAGGGATCTACCTAGTTCTTCAGCAATAACGCAAAGCTCAAGATGACCCAGTCCGAGACCTTCATATTGTTCAGGTATTCTGATCCCAGTCCAACCCATAGATACAATTTGGTTCCAGAGATCTTGGTCTAGGTCGCTATCAGCGTCCATAACGGCTCTGCCTCTTCGGCAAGCTTGCTCTTTATCAAAAAATTTTCTTGCTTCGGATTGAAGGAATTTTTGGTCATCTGAAAAATCTAGGTTCATGATCTATCACTTTCTCTAAATTAAATTTTGAGTCCAGACCATAAATCATATGTTTATGCGGCGCAAATGCCATATGGATGTTTAATCGTTTTTATTTTCGAATTTCTTGTGCCATTGTTGAGTGCGATAGAAAAACCCTACGTAGCCGCGAACCATTAGATATTCACCATTTAGCCATACCTCTCCCTTATATTCTTTGCCGCTTTCAGGACCAAAAAGAGTGCCTCGCTTCCAAACGTCGTTCTTTAACGTGAGACCATTGATGACTTGCATACCGATAATGGGAAGATCTTTCAATTCGCCCTTGCACTTATCACAAGTTGGGTTCTTTTCTAAAGGGTCATGTACTTCGATGATTGTTCCGAAAAGTCTATCTTTTTCGACTGTCACCTTCACGGTAGAGCGAACCTCACCGGTGGTGTCATCAACAGTATTCCATAAACCTGAGGGGGTAGAAATGTTTTCAGCCCAAAGGGTTGTTGAGAATAAGGATACTAAAGGAATAAGAGTTGTTTGCATGGTTTTATCTCCGGTTAAAACTTGCAAGATCATCTCGCGGTAAGTTCAATGGA
>Ga0208894_1000943_pt1 | contig 18412 bp, 16 predicted proteins | sample ETNtaG_12_FD_185752 | JGI IMG/M metagenome (GOLD analysis project Ga0208894, IMG submission 185752) | Marine microbial and viral communities from oxygen minimum zone, Eastern Pacific Ocean - ETNP201306SV49 (SPAdes) (version 2) | ecosystem: Environmental > Aquatic > Marine > Oceanic ...
ACAATAAACGACATCTTCTTAAAAGCTTACTATCACAACATTTATTATTATCTATGCGCATATATGCATATGTTACATACTTATTCATATTAATGTCAAGAATTATTTAGGCTGTAATGCTTTTTATAACAAAAAAACCTCTATAAAAGAGGCTTTACAATTTGTTGTCGAGGTGGCAGGATTCGAACCTGCGACCCCCTGCTCCCAAAGCAGGATGAGTTAGTTATTTAATTTTATTATATATTATATTCTAAAATAGAATCATTATATGGATAATAGAATAAATATTATAAAAAATAGTACACCCTTAATTGATTTAAGAGCACCCATTGAATTTATTAAAGGAGCTTTCCCCTCAAGTGTGAATATACCTATTTTAAATAATAATCAAAGAGCTCAAGTAGGCACTAAATATAAAAATCAAGGAAATGATGCAGCTGAGAGATTAGGGTTTAATCTTCTGAAGAATGAACGAAATAAAAAAGTTCATCTATGGAAAAAATTTATTAATAAAAACCCAACTGCATATCTTTACTGTATGAGAGGAGGGAAGAGATCTCAAATTGCAAAATCATGGCTAAGCGATGATGGAATAAATGTTCCTATTATCGAGGGAGGTTATAAAGCACTAAGAAATACAGCTATTGGAATACTCAACTCAGTAAAAGAAGATAAAAAAAAATGGGTGATTTTGGCTGGTAGAACTGGAACAGGAAAAACTGATATTCTTAGAAGTTTAAAATCAGCAATTGACTTAGAAAATCTTGCTATGCATAAAGGTTCTGCCTTTGGAGGTTTATTTCAGGAACAGCCTACAGCTATAAATTTTGAAAATAATTTAGCCTCTGAATATATAAAACATAACGGTAATATATTATTTCTAGAGGATGAATCACAAAGAATAGGAAAGCTTATTATTCCTGATATATGGTATAGAAAAATGAAGGAATCTAAAATAATTGTAATTGACTTAACTCTCGAAGAACGTATTATAAATATAACTAAAGAATATGTTTACGATCCTCTGGAGAATGGATTATCAAAAAAAAATCTAAATGAATTATTGCAATCATCCTTATTTAAAATACGTAAACGTCTAGGTTTAATGCTATATAATGAGATAAGTATAAAAATCCAAAATATTCTAATTAATTCATGTGAAATTTCTCATGAAGAATGGATAAAAGAATTATTAGTTAACTATTATGATCCAATGTATGATTATCAGTTAGAGACAAAAAAAGACAGATGTCTTTTGAAGTCTAATAAATCTGAAGTGATTAATTTTTTAATTCAAATTGAAGCTAATCAATCTTTGTAATAATTTAAAATTGAAAAAGCCTCTATAAAAGAGTCTTTCTAATCTTGTGTCGAGGTGGCAGAATTCGAACCTGCAGCCCCCTGCTCCCAAAGCAGATAGTTTTTAGTTAATTTTACTATTACTTATTGTTGCTCCCTTAGCTATTGCTAAAAATAAAGCTAATTTCAATGATGTAAGCCATGATATTTCAGCTGCAACTAATCCTTGTTCTACAGCTCCAGGAAATAAATCTGGTATAGTCCATGCCCATAATAATTTAATTACTAAGAACATAACAGCTGCAACACCTACAACTAGAGCTATTACTCCAGGAATAATTTTAACTAATTTTGATTTATCCATTATTTGACTCCTTATTAATATTGATTTATCTAATTTATAAATAAAAAAGCCTCTATAAAAGAGGCTTTCTAATTTGTTGTCGAGGTGGCAGGATTCGAACCTGCGACCCCCTGCTCCCAAAGCAGGATGGATTAGTTATTTATTCGCAAATATTTTGACATTCTTGCAAAGTATAAAATACTTCAACTCCACAGCATCCAGTAATAAATTCTTCACATTGGTTGGAATCTTGATTAAAATAATAAGTTGGACATATCCCATCACAAGGACCAATTTCAGGAATGATATAACACTCATAAGGTAATTGACTATTAGGATTCAATATTATATTTACAAGCTGTACTATATCTAACACATTAATAACCTCATCACCATTTAAATCTGCTAATTCATTATATTCATTACTAAGTACAATGTTAACTATCATAACAACATCTAAAACATTAATAACCTGATCATTATTAATATCTCCAACTAGTCCAACAATCTTTGAAGTATCGTATAGTCTTGCAAAAGTATTAGCTATATTAAAATCATTTGGAATTGGGTTGCTATCTTCAAGAGATGTTATAATTGCGACTATACCAATATCTTCTGCTAAATAATAATATGATCTTATATAACTATATTGAATTGGAGTATTATAAAAGTAATACACATATTCTTCTGAATAATTAATCTGAATACAATCATATGTTCCTAAACCATCTGGGAGAACACATGAACCATAACCATCTACAAATCCTGTAAAGCTATATTCAATATCTAAATTATAACTGCCTAGTGAGGCATTAAAATTTGTTGATTCCGTAAAGTATGATTGATATGTAAGATTATCTGGAAAATCTACTATCGATGGACTGAAAGTTACTGACGGAGAATCTGGCAAATTAATAGAATCATAAAATCCAAAATTATGTCTACCTACACCATCTTCAAATTTTAAATACATCCAACTTGAATTATTTCCATCTATTCTTTTCTCAGCAATTTCTGCATCTGGAAAACTCCCTCCATGTCCTCCATCATTTATATCTACATAAGAAAATTCCAAGGCAATTGATGGCATTTCATCTGAAAAATCAAACACTTGAGGACCACCTACATTACCAGTTAATCCAATAACTCCTTGAGGAGAAGGGAAATTATACATGCTGTAATAGCCCCCAATATCATAACTTAAATCATCAACAGTAATTGTAGTCTGGGGTAAACAAAAAGAAATAAATAAAATAATTAAGATTAGAGTTCTCTCCATAATTAAATATAATAATAAAAAAGCCTCTATAAAAGAGGCTTTCTTAATTCAATGTCGAGGTGGCAGGATTCGAACCTGCGACCCCCTGCTCCCAAAGCAGGATGGATTAGTTATTAATAATTATTAATTAGATCTTTTTTCAAAGTTTTCATTTCTTTTTGAATCAATTCTTTTTATAATTAAAAAAATAATAATAAAAATACTTATTATTATTAGCAATCCCTCAATTATCATTTCAACTTTACTGCAGTTCCATAAGCAAGTATTTCAGCAGCACCTTGAGTTACCATTGAAGTAGCTAGTCTTACGCCTACGACGGCATCTGCACCTAGCGTATTTGCATCCTCAATCATCCTTTGTATAGCCTCCTCTCTTGAATCAGCTTGAAGTTTAGTATATTCATGAATTTCTCCACCTACAATATTTTTTAAACCAGCAAAAATATCCTTCCCAATATTTTTTGCTCTAACTGTACTTCCTCTAGCAATACCAAGATTTTCAGAAATTTCTTGATTTGGAATCTGCTCTATTGTTGATATAATCATTGTAAAACCTCCTATTGATAATAATTTTAAATATACAGATAAAAAAGCCTCTATAAAAGAGGCTTTCTTAATTCAATGTCGAGGTGGCAGGATTCGAACCTGCGACCCCCTGCTCCCAAAGCAGGATGGATAAGTTATTTTGGACTTTCAATTAAAGTAAAAGAATCAGAATAAAATTTATTATCTTTTACTTTTCCAGAAACATATGCTACCCTAATAGCACTACACATTCCTTCTTCAGAATGAGGATCTCCATGTTTATGAATATTAGTGCCTTCAACAGGATATACAGTATCTCCAATCTTTATTGTTAAACTACAACCCCTAATTTCTTTATAATCAAAATTGCACATACCGCATGAAGCAATAGCAAAACCTTCTATTTTTCCAGATGTAGGAATTGTAGTTACAAGCGAATTTGATTTTTTTAAAACAATGGTTTCATCCTGTACTTGGCAAGACCCACAACAAGCAAAAACAAAATTTGAAATAAAGATTGATATCAGTAAAAATAATAATATATATTTTTTATTAAAAGTATCCATCATTAAACTCCAATAATTAATTGTGCTAAATATACAAAACAAAATAATCTCTACAAAAGAGGCTTTCTAATTTGTGTCGAGGTGGCAGGATTCGAACCTGCGGCCCCCTGCTCCCAAAGCAGGATGCTGTTAGTTATTATTACGTAAGAGCAAATAATGAGAAAATCTTATCTTAGTGAGTAAAAAAACCTACATAGTAGTGATACCCGCGGCTATTAACATGGCCACTGCGAGTGTCGCCATCAGAGAATTAAAATATTTAAATTTTTTTGAGCCTTTCAATTCAGGTTTAAATGCTTGAATTGTAGCTGGGATCAAAGCAAAAACTATACATAACTGTGTGTACATTTGCTCACCCTTATCTACATAATTCTTGATTGAGAGAATAAATATTATGATAATGCAAACTAGCATAACCCATCCTGAATATTTTTCGTATAGCTTTTTCATAGGAATTAATATACAAACAAAAAAGCCTCTATAAAAGAGGCTTTCTAATCTTATGTCGAGGTGGCAGGATTCGAACCTGCGACCCCCTGCTCCCAAAGCAGGATGCTATTAATTATTTTTTATAAATTCTAGACTTCATTAAAGAACCACTTTTATTTGAAACAATTATTTTATCTACCTTAGAATATCTATCAAATTTAATTGAAAAAGTCTTCCTCATTGATTTTAAATCATTACTATATAAAATAACTTTATTTTCATGATTTCTAATAGTCCAATTATCATCAATTTTTGAGTTTAAAATCATGCATTTATTTTTAAAATGAATTTCGATTCCAGCTAACTCATTAGTTTTTGGAATATTGATTAGTTTATCTTTTTGATTAATTCCAATTGATTTTAAAGATAGAAAAGAAGGATTATTTCTTGCACCCAATATATTAGAAATGTTAGCAACAACATCTATAACATTTAATTCGCCATCTTCATTTAGATCAGCTGCAATAAATTCTTCATTAGTCGGTGCTGTTATTCCTAGAATAAAATTAACCATAATCACAATATCAACGATATTAATTTGATTGTCAAAATTAACATCTCCAACTCCGCTATTAGTAGTTGAAATAATATCTAAACTTTCAAAGGAATTTAACAAAGCATTATTAATTTGATCAGAACTTAAACCAAAATGTTGACTTAATAAACTTGAGTAAATTTGCCTATAATCATATTCATGTAATAAATTATTATTACCATCAAATGAAGATAAATTAGGAGCATTGCCAATTATTCCACCATTGATGGTATTTCCTAAAACAAACATAGGAGCTGCGGCTCCATGATCGGTCCCTCCTCCTCCATTTTGATATGGTCTTCTTCCAAATTCAGAGGTTGTCATTATTACAACTTTATCAGCTAATCCTTGGTTCTCTAAATCATTATAAAGATTACTTAAGGCAAGTGATAAATCTGACATTAATATTCCATGTCTGTTAATTTGATCAGAATGAGTATCATAGCCACTTTGATAAACAATATAAAAAGGAGAATACATTCCTCCAGAAATCAATTTAGCCACAGAACTTAATTGAATAGAAAGTGAATTATTAGCATAGTCCATAGTATTACTTCCTGAGTCAGCAACGTTTTGTATATATTCTGCATACTCAAAAGCTGTATTATCAATATTTCGAACATATTGTAATTCATCGCCTCCTGATGTATCTGGAATAATATTATCAGGTGAATTATAATATGTAGAATTTACTAGATCTAAAAATGATGAAGGGTCATCAACTTGAATGCCTGTTATTCCTTGTTCTCCTGTTAATAGAAGATTATTTGTAGTTCCTTGTAATAATGCCATAGGTATTTCAGGAAGATTATCAGTATGGTCAGGATAAATCTGTTCAAGAATACGTGCTATCCATCCTGTATTAACTGTTTGATTAGAATTAGATGCACTTTGCCAAATATCAGTTGATCTGAAATGAGATAAATTCTGATTTGAATAACCTACATTTTCAACAATACATAATTTTCCTTGATTCCAATAATTAGCTAAATGAGTTAGCGATGGGTGTAATCCTAAATCACTAGTAATAGGCAAAACAGAATCATTTGAAATTGCAATATCTGGACGTAAACTATAGTAATTTGAATCCTGATATGGAATAACTGTATTTAGTCCATCATTTCCACCATTAAGATTAACAACTACTACTATCTTATCATTAAAAGAATTTCTAAGTAAATCTAAATTATTACTATTTGAGATAAATGGATATAACCATCTTGGAATCAAGATAGAGCCACCTGCTATTATTGATGATAATTTTATAAATTCTTTTCTTGATATTTTTTTCATTTTAACTGATACTCCGATAATCGCATCATACGTTCAACAACATTCACAAATCGTTCAGCTGCACCATCATAATATATTAAATGCCATTCAAATAAATCTGCTCCTGCCAGTAACTCATCCATTAAATTTTGTTTAGTTAATTCAGAAGGCTCAATTGAATAAAAATAAACATATAAATAATCAAGTAGAGCATTTGCATCAGACAATCCATTAGGAATTCTTTCAGCAAAACTTATGGGGTCATATATAACACCAAATGTTCCATCTAATAAATAGTTTGTATACAATTTTCTCCATGGCAATGTATATGTGTTAATCCAGTTTCTATATCCTGGCCATCCTGAAACATTAGGGGGATAAAATATAAGTTGCCCACCTAGATTTTGAACATATCTCAAAACTTGATGAAAAGAAATTTCAGAGTTTTGATAATATATATTTTGATTAACATCAATATAAGATTGCCTAAGTGCTCCAAGAGAATGTGTTAAGGGATCTTTATACTTTGAGCCATAAAAATTTTCATCAAAAAAATGTTCGCTATTAAATAAAGCTGATAACACTGGTTTGATTTCATAATCATTTTCAATCATAATTTGAGTAAGCTCTTGAACAATTTGTTCATTCGGTTGTTCATAAATAAACCACTTATAAAGTTTTTCTGAAATAAAATAAGCTGTTTGCTCTTGTTCAAAAATTATATCAATAATATCATATGTATCAAAATTTCCTGTCTGACCTAAAAAAGTCTTCACGCCATCATCAAATCGATTGGAATTAAAGTAAGTATTAAGTCCATCAGTCTGATAGCCTGTTAAGCCTCTCGCTCCTTCCATTACATCTTGCTGCGTATAATTACCTTCACCCATTGTAAATAACTCAAGAAGTTCTCTAGCAAAATTTTCATTAATAGCTCCAACTCTATTTTCCCTATTATCAAGCCATATCATCATTGCAGGATCAAGTGTCATCATTGTTACTAATTCTTTAAAATTACCTAACACATTCTCTCTTAAAACTCTATTTTGATGGTACATTGCAGGAATATATTTAACAGTCATAATTGATGTGGCAAAGTGGTCATGCCAGAATAAGGTCATTTGCTCTGTGATACTTGTAGGGTTATAAAATATTTGATCTATCCACCATTGACCTAATTCAACCCCTTGATCATCATAGGCTGTTTCCAATGAATCCTTTTGCTCATCAGTATAATTTTGATAATCTGGAAGGGGATGATCCACCCAATCTCCAGGTGGCGAGGGATTAGGAATATCTCTTAAAATATATTCTACAGCAGCACTGACATTAAGATTTGATAAGGTATCTACTTCTTCTATTGTCGGACCAATAATAGTTCTTCTTAATAAATGAGCAGATTCAATTAAGCTAATTTCTCTTGATATAGGATTTAAAGTTGTATTTGTTAATTTAGATGGAGCTTGAAAAACTTGATATTCAAAATCATAATTCTGAACATTAAATAAATTTATATCTTTTCCAGTTAAAGATATAGGTGCATTTTCTAGATAATAGCTAAATTGATTAATTTTATCTATTTCTTTTTCATCTATAGTTGAAGAGAATAAAAAAACACTAAGCAATAAATATATTAAGCTAATCTTCACTAATATCTTTTTTTACATTCTTAAATTCTTTTATCCCTTTACCAATACCTTTGAAAAGTTGAGGTATTTTTTTAGATCCAAATAATACTAAAATTATAATTAAAATTATTGAAAGCTCAAGTGCACCAAAATTCATTTTTACCTCTAGTTAGTAGTTAAATATACAAAATAAAAAAGACTCTATAAAAGAGGCTTTCTAATTTATTGTCGAGGTGGCAGGATTCGAACCTGCGACCCCCTGCTCCCAAAGCAGGATGGATTAGTTGTTCTTTATTTTTTCAAATGTTGATCTATAATTTTTATCTTCAGTTCCCATAATTTTATCCCAAAATGTAAAATATAGCCCAAAATTACTTTTACTTCTAGAGTGATGCAAATTATGATGAGTAGATGCATTTAATATTTTTCCAATAAAACTATTCAAGAATTCTTTAGAATAAATTTCAAAACCTAAATGACCTATCACATTCATTATCATCATCCAAAGCGACCAAATTAATAAAGAGAATGGATGAAGTGGTAAAATTAGGATAATTATTGGCAACCAAATCACTTGAATGACTGCTTCAATTGGACCAAATGAAAATGCAGACCATGGTGTAGGATTTGTAGATAAATGATGCCTTTTATGTATAAAAAATAATTTTTTATGATGAATTAATTTATGCGAAAAATAAAAGTAACAATCATGTATTAAAATCAACACTACTGTACTAAAGATAAAATATAACATACCAAAATCTGATATACTTCTATATACAATAGAATAATCATTAACAATTAAATAACGTATTAAAATTGAAAATACTCCAAAAATTACCATTGTTTGCATTGAAAAAAATATCTCAGTAATAAGCATTTTAGAGTTAGGAAAATTATTTTGAATTTTTAGTTGAATAAAATTATTCTTAAAAAGAATATAAAAAATCAAATAAAATACCCCAGCAATTATAAAATATCTTGCAGGTATTACTATTAAGGGCAAATAGATTGGGAAATTCATAATATATTTTAATAATAAAAAAGCCTCTATAAAAGAGGATTTCTAATCCTATGTCGAGGTGGCAGGATTCGAACCTGCGACCCCCTGCTCCCAAAGCAGGATGATATTAGTTTAAAATTATATTTACTAAAAAAACAACATCAATCACATTTAGCAGATTATCGGAATTGATATCGCCACTCATTTGATATTCGTTATTTAAAATTAAATTGACTAATTGAACTATATCTAGAATGTTAACTATTTCATCATTATTAATATCTCCTGCAAAAGTAGATGAATTAATATCAGTAGAAATAACTAAATTATCAAAGTTCAACTCATTACCAGTATAGCCTGATAATACTATTAGAATATGTTCTCCATTAAATTGATTATCTATATCTATCAAATTATTTCCTAATGATAATTCTAAATTAGAAAAGGTAATATCATCATTATCCTGAATCTTAATTAATACAGCTGGAACTGAATTAATATTTTCTGCCTCTAAATAAACTATTATATCATCATTGGGAATCTCAATATAACGATTTCCACCTAACTCCGCTTGTAGTTGGATATTATCAGACATCTGTATAGTTGTAGATGTACAATATAAACTTGCTTGATCGAAATATTCATTAGATATAGCTCTATCTCCAGTAAAATATCTCCAAATAGAGTATTCTCTATACATACTCTCTAAATTAAAAAAATTATCACTTGAAGCCATTATTTCATCATTGAATATATCAAAAAAGGTTATTGGATCTTCAGTATTTGTAATTCTAGTTCCATATGATTCCCAAACATGCCTTATCAATGTTTGATCATCCAAATAATTAACTAGAAATTTTTGCCATAAAGCACCTGAATAAGATTGAAAAATCCCAAATTGTGGATTGGTTAACGGAGTTTCACTATTACAGTTACTTAATAATAGACGTAGGTGCATTGCATCTGGATAAACAATATTTTCCATGTAAGTTGCTGTTTGTTCAAGCATCCATGAATGAAAAACATAATTCCCTGGAGAACCAGTTAAATAAGAGCCATAAGAGAACTCAATAGCATGATGAAGTTCATGAGCAACAATATAATAATTAAAAGATGCTAAATCATCATTGTTTCCATATAACCCTAAGCCATTAGCAAATAGCATGTATGATGACAGTCCTCCCAAATAGGGCAATGAATAATTAGGGTTTTCTGGTACAACTGCAGCAGCTGGACCTTGAACTAATCCAATATATATATCATATAAACTATTTCCACCATAATTATTGCAGTGATTAGGGTTGGAAATATCTGCTATAGATTCATCACAGTCTACAGGAGGCATTTCCCAGCCATTGTTTTCATATACAGAGTATGCAAATTCAGATTGCTCTAAGACTGTTGTAGCATATACAATTGTGGATTGATGTGTCATCCAAGCATCATTCCAATATAGTGAATCTGAAGCTTCAGTAGTAAAATGAACTCTAAAATGCTCACTATCAATAAATTGAGGATACATGTATTCAAAACGTTCAAAATCTCTCTGCCCCTGATGTATAGTTCCACACCAAGAATCATGAGAATCATAATTAGCAAAAATGGCAGATAATATTAATAGTATATATATATACCTCATATATTAATATACAAAATAAAAAAGCCTCTATAAAAGAGGCTTTCTAATTACTTGTCGAGGTGGCAGGATTCGAACCTGCGACCCCCTGCTCCCAAAGCAGGATGGATTAGCTATCTATTTCAAATTTGAAATATAATATTTTGATAAAACAATGGATAAATAAGGAATAGTTGCTAATAGTAAAATCCCAAAAAATCCACCAATTGTCTCAATTATTGCACATATTACAAATATAGTAGCTACTTCCCAAAATTTATTAGAAACCATTTCTCCTGATTTTGTAAATGCTTCTGATGAATTCAATCCTTCATTAACAATTATTTGTATTACAAAAATCCACCTAATCATAAGATATATTCCTGGAATAATGAAAAAGATTAATCCTAAAATAATACCTATAAAATACATTATATTCGTAAATAATAAAGTGCTCCAATAATTAAAACCAACTCTAAAAAATTTACCTATTTCTATTTTTTCACCTAGGGTCATTTTAATAATGGAATCAATATATCCTCCCCAAACAGCTGGGATGGCTAAGAGTCCTATAATTGTAATAGCTAACAAAAAACTTGATATAATAGCTATAATAGTATTTGCAATACAAACTACAATATTATCAAGAAAAATTTTAAAGGAACTCTTTAATAAAGATTCAATGGAAATTGAATTATTATCAACTATTATTTTATTGTTTTCCATAGTTTAATATAGAGAAAAAAAAGCCTCTATAAAAGAGGCTTTCTAATTTATTGTCGAGGTGGCAGGATTCGAACCTGCGACCCCCTGCTCCCAAAGCAGGATGTTGTTATTAGTTTAAAATTATGTTTACTAACTGTATTACATCTAGTACATTTACAATACTATCTAAATTTAAATCAGCTAAATTATTATATTCACTACTTAGAACTAAATTGACAACTAACACTATATCCTGTATGTTAATTGAATTATCACCATTGATATCACCTAATATAAATTCTAAAGTATTAAAAGTATGCCATCCTGCATTAGGATTTGAAGCTGTATTGCCCTCAAAATTTGATGCTGTAATAAAATACTCTATTAATGAATTAGAATTCAAACTAGGAAATTCACCTATATATATATTGTCTGATTCATGTTCTAAACTAATCTGTCCAAAAGGCCCATCTTCTGCACTATATTTCCAGTTTAAAACAACAGATTGCAAGTCTGAATTAGAGTTATTGTAATCAACAATATCCACTTGAACATTAATAGATTCATTACTATTAAGCTCTTCAGTTCTTATTGATTTATGAGATATATGGATCATATTAGGATCAAATATTCCCATAGTTCTGCAGTGGAGTGCATCTTCTCCATACCATGGGTTTCCAGTATCATTATTAAATCCTATTATTTCATAACCAGGCATTGCTTCTTGATATATATTCAATGCATTTTCATCAGAAGTAATTCCATACTGTGGTACTAAAACTTTGTTATTTAGTATGAGGGAATTAGTATATGCCGCCACTGAATTAAGTTCCCACCACCCACCATTTATCTCAGGACAATAAATACGATGAATCTGGAATGGTCTACCATAAAAAGTATTTAATTCATAAAATGATTGTGCAAAATCTTCAATGCACTCATATTCAGGGCTAGATTCTGGTACTTGTTTAATAATAATTGTTTCCGAATTTACTAATTTTGCCAAACAATCTATATGCTGAATACTTGATACATTAGGATTATCAAAAATATGATAGTTTAATAAATGCAATTCATCTCTTACAATTTGTTGAAATTCATTATTACTTATATTATTTTCATTAACCATTAATTGAGTTGAAAAGCCCATTCCATATCCATCAGTCATAAAATTACCACCTGTTAAATATAACGGCAACTCTAGAATATCCCAATTCATCTGATTTGCAAAATCTATATTTGTATCATCATCTTCTTCCCAACCCCTTAACTCAGAAGGCAAAGGTCTTCCTGCAATATTGTTATTGTCATCAAAAAATAAATTTTCTTGACAACCATTTTCTTCAGGGTAGCCATTAAAGTATTGGTTAACTACTTTCCAATAATCTTCTCCAATAACAAACTGCGGGCCATGATCTCTTGTCCAATGGCTATAAGTGTCTGTATTAATAAAAACTACATTATCAGAATTTACTCCCCAATTATTAAAATTGTTAGTAGCTTGGTTCTGTTGATTATTTGTTTCTACCAAAACATATAGAATATCTTCATTTGCTAATTCAATTACTAAATCTGAAGGAATTCCTAAAGGCCAACTAATCATTGTTCCAAGTGCATGCTCCCACTCAGCAACAACTCTTCTATCAGGAATATCACTATATAATTGAGTTAATAATATTGTTATAAGAATTTTTTTCATTTTTATAATTTACAAAATAAAAAAGCCTCTATAAAAGAGGCTTTCTTAATTCAATGTCAAGACGCAGAATTATTCACAAACTAAATTAGAAATAATAGGCAAGCCATCTGTAGCACCCCATTGACCTGGATACTCTTCATTGCAATATCCGACATAGTCACAGGAGTAAGCGGCGTTGGCTTCACCCCAAGAACACCCTGAATTCAGTACATTTTGATATAGTCCACTAGTTATAACATCGTATGAGACAGCAGAAGTATATCCAGCAAGTTCACAATATCCATCAGCAATTGCCGCTAAACCTTCTACTCCATACTGCATACAAGTTATATCTCCACACCCTGCAAGATATTCAAAATCATCATATCCGCAGACACTAGGGACACTCTGAAGTGTCTTGTGAATCTATGACCTCTTGAGATATACAACTTGGATATGAAGGACAAAGATTATTATACCCTACATTTATAAGACTACTATCTCCTAGATTACATATCTCTGTTGGTATCTCTCCTGAGATGTTATTATGACTTAAGTTAAAATTAATTAAATTCGTCAGAGTTCCTATCTCAGGTGGGATTTCTCCTGTGAGTTCATTACTAGATAAATCCAAAGAAGTTAAATTCGTCATCTCCCAAATTTCTGTTGGTATCTCTCCTGATAGTTGATTACCATATAAAATCAAATAAGTTAAATTTGTCAAGTTTCCTATCTCAGGTGGTATTTCTCCTGTGAGTTGATTATAATGTAAATACAAGATAGTTAAATTCGTCAGAGTTCCTATCTCAGGTGGGATTTCTCCTGTGAGTCCACTCCAAGATAAAGACAAATAAGTCGTCTCCTCAATATTATAGCAATTACCCCATAACTCAACATTTTCATTGCAAGCGCCAGCACAATCTAAAGCTGCTGGACCATTACAAACACCATCACAATCTTCTACGGCTGAACCACCACATTCACCTGCACAATCTTCTACTGCTGTTCCATTTACAACTCCAGCACAATCAGTACATGTTGAGTTATCACCACCAGCAACACCGCATTCATCTACGCACCCTGATGTATCTTGCGTATCAATATCCCCTTGAAGTATACAACTTGGGTATGGAGGACAGAGTTGGTTATTTGAAACATTTACATAATTATTATTACATATCTCAGATGGTATCTCTCCTGTAAGTTGATTATCATTTAAATACAAATAAGTTAAATTTGTAAGGTTTCCTATCTCTGGTGGAATCTCTCCTGTGAGTTGATTATGCTGTAAATACAACTGAGTTACATTCGTAAGGTTTCCTATCTCTGGTGGAATCTCTCCTGTGAGTTGATTCTCATATAAATTCAAATAAGTTAAATTTGTCAAGTTTCCTATCTCTGGTGGTATTTCTCCTGTGAGTTGATTCTCATATAAATTCAAATAAGTTAAATTTGTCAGGTTTCCTATCTCTGGTGGTATCATTCCTGATAAAAAACTACTAGATAAATTTAAAACAGTTGTCTCCTCAATATTATAACACTCGCCCCATAACTCAACATTTTCATTGCAAGCGCCAGCACAATCTACACCACCAGGACCATTACACACACCACACTCATCTACAACTGCTGATCCACCACATTCACCTGCACAATCTTCTACGTTGCCATCACAATCACATGCGCCAGCTGCAATGCCATCGCCATCACACACACCACATTCATCTACAACTGCTGATCCACCACATGCTCCAGCACAATCTTCTACATTACCTTCACAATCACATGCGCCAGCTGCAATGCCATCGCCATCACATACACCGCATTCATCTAATTCTGCTAATCCACCACATGCTCCAGCACAATCTTCTACATTACCTTCACAGTCACAGTCACCTTCTGGAATACCTGAACCATCACATACACCACATTCATCTACAACTGCTGATCCACCACATGCTCCAGCACAATCTTCTACATTGCCATCACAATCACATGCGCCAGCTGCAATACCATCGCCATTACATACACCGCATTCATCTAATTCTGCTAATCCACCACATGCTCCAGCACAATCTTCTACATTGCCATCACAATCACATGCGCCAGCTGCAATACCATCACCATCACACACACCACATTCATCTACAACTGCTAAACCACCACACTCACCAGCACAGTCAGCTACATTGCCATCACAATCACATGCGCCATCAGCAATGCCTTCGCCATCACAAACACCACATACATCAAATTCAGCAGAGCCACCACACTCACCAGCACAGTCAGCTACATTGCCATCACAATCACATGCGCCAGCTGCAATGCCTTCGCCATCACATACACCGCATTCATCTAGTTCTGCTGATCCACCACATGTTCCAGCACAATCTTCCACATTGCCTTCACAGTCACAGTCACCTTCTGGAGCACCTGAACCATCGCATACACCGCATTCATCTAGTTCTGCTGATCCACCACATGTTCCAGCACAATCTTCCACATTGCCTTCACAGTCACAGTCACCTTCTGGAATACCTGTCCCATCACATACGCCACATTCATCTAATAATAAAAATTCATCACAATTAGTTGTGCCATCTTCACAAGGATTAATATTTTCACTACAATCTGTGCAGGTAGAATTATCACCACCAGAAACTCCACATTGATCTGTTGGAGAGGAAGGGTTTTCTTCACAAGTTAATATAAGAAGTGTAGCAATTGAAATTAAAAGTATCTTTTTCATAATATTAAATTTAAAACCAAAAAAACCTCTATAAAAGAGACTTTCTAATTTATTGTCGAGGTGGCAGGATTCGAACCTGCGACCCCCTGCTCCCAAAGCAGGTGCGCTAACCGGACTGCGCTACACCTCGAAAAATTGTCAAAAAATACAGACGTAAAATATATAACATTTTTAATTTAATTATAAATAATAATTAATATTATTTCATTCTTATATTTAATACATAGACCTATGAATAAAATAATAAATAGATATATTATAAAAGAATTAACAGTCCCGTTTCTGAGTTCTCTATTCATATTAATATTCGTCTTATTATCAAATTTCATATTAAAAAACATGGATAAATTCTTAGGTAAAGGATTATCTCTTGGGACTGTATTGAAATTTCTAGTGTATAATTCAGCCTGGATTATATCATTAGCAATTCCAATGTCAATTCTTATTGCAACTTTAATGGCTTTTGGCCGATTATCATCAGACAATGAAATAACAGCATTTAAAGCATCTGGTATTAGTATGAATAAGTTAATATTGCCTGCGATGATTTTTGGATTAATTGTATTTTCTCTTATCACACCTTTTAATTTATGGGTATTGCCAGAAATGAATCATAATGTTCGAAAAATTAGCCATGAAATAAGTAGGAATAGACCTGATATAGAATTTAATGAGCAATTATTAAATACATTCTCAGATAAAATTATTTATGTTGGGAAAAGGCTAAACACACATTCTTTTGATAATGTAGTAATTTTTGATAAAGCTCAAAAAGATCACACTACAATTATGGCAGAGAAAGGAAATTTTAAATCTTTCCAAGATGGAATTGTAATTAATTTACAAAATGGATCAATTCATGAAGAGTTAGCTAATAATGAATATAGAAAAACTTATTTTGATACATATAAAATTGCAATACCTTTTGATCAGCTTGAATTTAATTTATCAAATAATTTAATAAGACAAGAAAGAGAACTAAATGTAAATGCTCTTTTAAAAAAAATAACTTTCTATAAAAATAATATTAAAAATTCTGAACAAAAAATAACATTGAATGATAATAAAATTGATTCATTAAATAAGCTTTTAACTATCCATGAAAATAAAAAGAATTTATTAATGATTAATATGATTAAAAATCAAATTGATAATCAAACATCTAGAAAAGATAAAAATTTTAAATTAATAAAAAATTATAAAAAACAAATTAATAAATACAGTGTTGAAGTGCATAAAAAATTTTCTATTCCAATTGCATGTTTTATATTTATTCTACTTGGAACACCTCTAGGAATCATGGCAAAAAACAGCAATATGAGTGTTAGTATAGCAATAAGTATTTTATTTTTTATAGTTTATTGGTCATTTTTAATTGCTGGAGAGGATTTTGCTGATAGAGGAAGATTTAATCCAGCATTATCTATGTGGGCACCTAATATATTTCTTGGAATGATTGCATTTTATTTATACTCATTAATTTCTAAAGAAAATATCAATTTTAAATTTAAATTTTTAAAGTTATTTAAATCTAAATAATGGATTTGAATATTCTTGACAGGTTTCATTAGGAACATTAGATTCAATAAAATATTCCTTATAAGAATCACACCAATCAGTCCCCAAACAACAAGTGCCTTCACAAATATTCGCTTCTATAACTCCATTTGGTGTATCCCAATCTTCTTTTGTATTAATTTTTATAATATTCCCCGAGTGATAATAGTTGCCTAAATTATAAATTTCTCTTATTGTATTAGCAAAAATTGGCATTGCAGCTGTTGAACCATATTGCTTTTCACCTAACTTCATTTGAGGATCATCCATCCCAACCCATACTCCTATTACAATATAAGGAGTAAAACCAATAAACCATGCATCTGTTTTACTATTAGTCGTTCCTGTTTTACCTGCTAAAGGTGAATAAAATTTATATTTCCATCTTATAGAACCACCAGTTCCATTATCAATTACTGACTTCATCATATCCCTTAATATAAATATCTCTTTTTGATCAGCTACTTCAATAGATTCTGAAGAAAATTCTTTAATAGTTAAATCATTATTATCTTTTATAAGATTAACAGCTAAAGGTTGATTTAATATACCATTATTAGCAATAGCTGAATATGACATTGTTATATTTAATGGATATACTTCAGATACACCTAGTGCTATTGCATCAACTGGCCTAATATTTGTAGAAATACCCATCCTTTCAGATGTCTTTTTAACATCAATAGGACTAATTAATTCTTGAACTACTCTTACAGATATTAAATTTAATGATTTTTTCATTCCTTCTCTAAGAGTTGTTAATAATCCTGTTGATCCATCATGGTTTTGAGGATTCCATCTAGTTGTATCATCAATAAAAAAAACAAGTGGCTGATTTAATAGCTGAGTACATGGAGTATAGCCATTCTCAATTGCAGATAAATAAATAAATGGTTTAAATACTGAGCCAGGTTGACGTTTAGCTTGTGTTGCTCTATTAAAATGATCTAAATATTCTTTTTCTGTTCTTCCTCCTATCATACCTAAAACGCTACCATGCATGGGATCAATAACAACTGCTGAACCTTGAACTAATAATTGTTTTCTTAGTGAAGGAGGAATTTCAAGATTATTTTTTAAAATATTTTTCAAAGAATCAATAGTGATATTATTCTTTTTAGAAATATATTCTAATCTTTCTTTATTATTTAATAAATCTCTATTAAAAAT
>Ga0208894_1000952_pt1 | contig 18358 bp, 19 predicted proteins | sample ETNtaG_12_FD_185752 | JGI IMG/M metagenome (GOLD analysis project Ga0208894, IMG submission 185752) | Marine microbial and viral communities from oxygen minimum zone, Eastern Pacific Ocean - ETNP201306SV49 (SPAdes) (version 2) | ecosystem: Environmental > Aquatic > Marine > Oceanic ...
CTATCGTTTTAGTCCTCTTAGGATTAACATACTTTCTCGCCTGTTGAGTGTTATGTGATCTAAAAAGTTCAGCTATTGTATTCTGCAACGGCTTAAATGTATCCTCTATAATTAATGCGCAAATAGCTGATAGGGTTAAAAACTACTCATGCGCAGAATATAGATTCTTATTGCTGGGCTATGGCAGCAAGCAAGTTGGGTAGCTCATTGGCGAAGCCGCTCAGATTGCGGTTGCAGAGGCCTCCAACATGGAGGCAGTCATTCTCAGGGTCAGCCACTGCCCATAGCTGACGTGTGGCAATTACGCTCAGCCCACCGCCAAGCAGGGTAATTAAGAAGCTGATATAGACCAGAGGAACTCCCGGATCGCGCTTGAGCAGGAGGCCGCTGGCGGGGAGAACCTGGTTTACACGTATGGGTAATCCCTTCACTTCTGCGCTTGGGCCATCTGGTCGCAGGCTGGCTAATCGTTGGCCGTTGGCATCAAACACTTGCACTGGGCCTGCTTCGTTTGCAAGGCTCAGCAGTATCGGCTCGCTGCCATCGGTTTTGGTAGGTAGGACCAGCCCCCAGACTTGTTCACCCAGCTCGGGAAAACTGCGAAGAGGAAGCTGCAGTTGAGGGCTACGACCGATTTGCAAAGTTATGGCCGCCAGGGACCAGTCCGCTTGATAGATAGTTAAGCCGCGGAATCGCAGCGGATGGTTAACACTTATTTCACGGATCTTTCCTGTTTCCTGGTTAGGTTCAAGTAGTTCAAGTTGAGAGCGGAATTGCTCGGCTCGTCCCGCGGGGTCTCGATCAATCCCAAATTTCTTCAGGGTAAGGATGAGGTGGCTGCTGCCATCGCTGTTTAACAGTTCAAGGGAATTCCCTGGAGCGAGGAAGCGTTCTAATCGGTCACCGCCTAGAGCCCCCCAGACCGCGCCAATCATCAGTAGTACCAGTCCGATGTGAACCAGTAGTGGCCCCGCACGACCGATTAATCCTCGACGTGCCGCCAATCTCCCAGGCTTTTGCTGTACTTGCCAACCTTGCTGATTGAGATGGGCTGCCAGTGTTTCGAGGCCTTTCTCTTTGCTGGAGCTCTGGATTGTTTCGGCGATGGCTAGTTTGCTTAATTGACGCGGTTCCCGGTAGTCGATCCATTGCAGAGCAGCCTGTAGAGCAGGCCACTGCCTTCGCCAGCTGCAGAGGATCAGTGCAAGTCCAAGCCAGGCAAGCAGCGCTAGAAACCAACTGCTGGTGTAAACATGATCCAATTGCAGTAGCAGCAGCGTTGAACCATTGATTGCTCCTAGCCAGGGCTTGGCGTCATAAAGCTCTAGGTAGTGGCTGTTGGGTTCTCCTTGAGGGATTGCAGTGCCGATGGCGCTTGCAACAGCGATGAGCAGCAGGAGGCCTATCGCTACTCGTAGGTCGGAGATCCAAGCAAGGATGCGCTTAAAAATGGCCATGGCTCAGCTCCAGCGCGCTAGCAGGCTAAGTACGCCTGTTGTAAGCAGAACTGCTCCGCTCATCGGTGGGATCCAGCGACCTATTGGTCTCAGCGCCAGCAGCTTGGGGACGCTGGCGGCTGCGCCTCCTGCTAGTAGCAGCGGAAGAACCTGCCCTAGTCCAAAGCAAGTGAGCAGCACGATTCCCGCTAAAGGTTGGCCACTTTGGGCGATCCATCCGAGCAGCACAGCTAAAACTGGTGTGGTGCAAGGTGAGGCTGCTAGGCCAAAGGCCAGGCCAGCGGCTATCGGGGCGAGGGGTGCGGGCACTCGCTGCCGCCAAAGGTTTGGATCTGGCCCTGTAGGTAGGGGCAGCTTTATTAGGCCTAGGAGATTTAGACCCATGAGCACTGCGAGCAGTGCTACAAAAGTGGGCACTATTCCAGGCACCTGACCGTAGATTCGTCCGATTAGGCCACTGAGACTGCCTAGTAACACCAGGGCACCGACAATGCCTGCGCAGAAAGCCATGCTGCGCTGCCATGGAGGCTGCTGGCTGTCAAAGCCTGCTAGATAGGCCAGCGTGACGGGCAGAAGGGAAAGTGAGCAGGGCCCCAGGCTGGTGAGCAGACCAGCAGCGAAGACAAGAACCAGCGTGAGCGGACTGAGATGGCTAAGGCCGTGGCTGAGCAACTGCTCGCTGTTGCGGGCTAGATCGGATAGCGCCAGGGTCAGGGCAGGGATGGGCAGAGCCGGCTCTGCCGGATCAACTGAAGGTAGTCACCCTATCGACTTACGACGCTGACGACCGCAGCGTCCACCCACTAGACCTGTGGATTCAAGGGAACAGCGGATCAGTAGACCGGCAATTAGCACGCTGGAGATCAGTGAATTGCCTCCATAGCTCACCATTGGCAAAGGCAGGCCTGTTGTAGGCATAACGCCGGAAGCTACGGAAACATTGATAACTGCTTGGCCCACCAGGATCGTGGTGCAACCGATAGCAATTAGTCGTGATTGGTTGTGTCGACAACTCAGCGCCACCCTTAGCCCGAGAAAAGCCACCAGCATCAAGAAGATCAACATCATTGCCGAGCCCACGAAGCCAAATTCCTCGGCAAAAACGGCATAAATGAAGTCGGTGCTTTGAATTGGTAGATATTGCAGTTTTTGGGTTGAGAGGCCGAAGCCCTCGCCGAACCAACCTCCGGAGCCAATAGCAAGAAGGCTTTGCACGAGTTGGTAGCCACTCCCTTGTGGGTCCTGCCAAGGGTCGAGGAAAGAGACCACTCTTAGTCGCTGATACTCATTGATCAGGATGCTGGCGGTTCCCAGTAGGCCGCCTGCCAAGGCAGTGGCTAGCAGGCTGCGCAATCTAAGGCCTGCAGCTAGTGCCATCAGCCACAGCAATATTCCCGTCAGAGCGGCGGTGCTGAGGTTGGGCTGTTTAAGGATCAGCAGCAGTAGGGCCCCGAAGCTGCACAGCCAGAGCAATTTCTCATCTGTCCTAATGCGATGCCAATGGGCAAAGAGGTTCGCTGCTTGAAGCACCACAAAGGGTTTGATTAGCTCCGAAGGTTGGATTTGGATGGGGCCGATGACCAACCAGCGACTAGCACCATTTACGGTGCTACCGAATACCAGGGTGGCAGCTACTAGTAGGCAACCAAGCCATAAGACTGGTCCCGCCAACTTCAGCCAGCGACGCAGATTGGTAGATATCGCTAATCCAAATAGGCTCCAGCTGGCGGCCATCCAGATCAGTTGTCGTTTGAGGTAATAGGCCCCTTCTCCCATTTCTCGAGTTGCAACCCACCAGCTAGCTGAGGCCAGTACCAATAGGCCTGCTAGGCACCAAAAGGCGAAAAGGCTAATTAGCAATCGACCTTCAGCGGGCCAGAGGGCCCAGGGCAGAGGCAGACGCTGCTGCCAGAAGGACAGCTGTTCGATCCCTTCATTGCGGCGTGGCCGCAATGTCTCTTGCCGTTGTTTGCGACTCCGGCGAGATAGGACGGAGGTGCTGCTCAAGGGGAGGAGTTTTAGTCAAGTTCCTCTATTCAGCCGTCTCGAAGGCATTTTGCCAAGTCTTACTGACAACAAAAAGACTATTGAGAGGCAAGGCCCGACAGGAGAAGTTAAGGGTGTCTAGTAGATCGTTGAGGGTGAGTTTCCAGTATTCACAAACTCCGTTCTGCTGTTTCGTTCTGCTGCAGAGTTCAACTTTGAGGATGTATCCACCTTTTTTTTTGTTGGCCGCTGTTCATTAAACCAGCTTTGATAAGGGAGCTGAGTAATTGAAAAATTGTTGTTTTTAGCGCACTTTTAGCTACTAGTTCCCAGGGGTCTTAAAGGAGTGCTCTAGAGGAATGTCATCACTATCCATGGGGGTATGGCCATGAAATGCTCGATCTGTTGCTTTCTTCGTGTCGATGTTCTCAGCAGCTAATTCGTGCGATGCGGCGACCCCGGTTGTCAGTGCTTTTTATGACCGGTTTCCCTATCCAGGAGATCCTTTGCAGGATGGCCCACCGCCTGGATACAACTGGCGATGGTGCGTTGAAACTGCCTATGCCGCTTCTACTGGCGCTGTTGTGCCAAGGCGCGCTGGTGGAGAGCCTTTGAAAATCCTTGATGCCGGATGCGGTACGGGTGTCAGTACCGATTACTTGGCCCACCTCAACCCTGGCGCAGAGATCTTGGCTGTGGATATTTCTCCAGCTGCGCTTGAGGTGGCTAGAGATCGATTGCAGCGTTCTGGAGGCAACGATCAGGCTCATATTCGTTTCGAGAATCGCAGCTTGCTTGAGCTTGAAGGTGAGGGGAAATTTGACTACATCAATTCTGTTGGTGTGCTTCACCACTTGCGGCAGCCGGAAGCTGGTCTTAAAGCTTTGGCATCTCTTCTAAAACCAGGTGCTTTGCTTCATCTGTTCCTTTATGCCGATGGCGGACGTTGGGAGATTCACCGCACCCAGCGCGTTCTTGCAGCCATAGGCGTTGAAACTGATGAGCTGGGGCTGAGATTGGCCCGGCAGCTGTTTGAAACCTTGCCTGAGGGCAACCGTCTCAGAAGTAACTATGAGCAGCGGTGGGCTGTCGACTGTTCAAGCGATGTGAACTTTGCCGATATGTATCTCCACCCCCAGGAGACCAGTTACAACCTTGAACGCCTTTTTGTTTTTGTGGCTTCAGCTGATTTGCAGTTTGCCGGTTTTTCTAATCCCAAGATTTGGGATCCAGCAAGGCTGTTGCAGGGTGAATTGCTTGAGATGGCTTTGGCATTGCCGCAGCCTCAGCAATGGCAGTTAGTGGAAGAACTGGATCCAGATATCAGTCATTTTGAGCTTTTCCTTTGCAAGGGAGAGCACTTTCGTCAGGAATGGATTGACGACAATGAGCTGCTTGCTGCTACGGGAAGGCTTTCTAGTTGTTTAAGAGGTTGGCCTGGAAAGTTTCTGCTTGATTCAGAGATGGCTGCATTAGAGCTGAGTCTCGATCAAATTGAGTTGCTAAAGGCAATTGAATCAGCACCTGAAACAGCCCTCGGATGCTTGCCGCTTGGCTGGGATCTGACTCGGATCACTTCTTTGGCCAGGGATTTGCAGCGGCAACGGATACTTTTGCTCTCGCCAGGGATTTCCCCAACTACATGATAGATTCCGCGGGCCTTTATCCAAAGAGCCTCGGTGCCCTTGCTGGCATCCCCGCAGCTCCAGCCTGAAATTGACCCTCCTAAGGGGGGGCAGGGTGGACTGGAAACAGCTGCGGAGGTCAGACAAAACACTGAGAACTCTATGGATCCTGAGTCGTCGGCTGAGGTCTCTCCGGTTTCAGACGACGAATACGCGCAGCTTCAGCGGCGTTTAATCCTGGCAACGTTGGCCGTCTCCGCTTTTGCGGTGGCTATTACCGCGCTTGTCTTCGATTTCCACATCGCTAGCAGTTTGCTGGTAGGTGCTACTTGCGGAGTTCTCTACCTGCGGCTTTTAGCTCGCAGTGTTGGAAAGCTTGGCAAAGGTTCGAAGTCAGTGAGCAAGATTCAGCTTCTCGTTCCGGTCTTGCTTGTACTAGTGGTTTCACGTTTGCCTCAGCTTGAGCTTTTGCCGGCTCTGCTCGGCTTCATGCTCTATAAGCCCGCCATGATTCTGCAGGTTCTGTTCGATTCATGAATTCGAGCGTGAACCAGTCCAACTGAATTGCCGGCTTGCCGGCTTCCTCTCAAACCGTCGTCATCGCGACACCGATTTTCCAGCCTGATGGGTTCCTTGCCATTTGCTATTCCCTTTGCCGAACTGGAGGTGGGCCAACACCTTTACTGGCGGCTCGGGAATCTCCAGCTTCACGGCCAGGTGTTTATGACCTCCTGGATAGTGATTGGCGCCATTCTTGCCCTTGTTGTTGTGGGCACACGCAAGATGGAACGCGATCCACGCGGTGTTCAAAACCTGCTGGAGTTCCTCTGGGACTACATCCGTGATTTGGCTCGCACTCAGATAGGCGAGAAGGCTTATCGCGATTGGATGCCTTTCATTGGCACCCTTTTCTTGTTCATCTTTGTGAGCAACTGGGGGGGGTCGTTGGTCCCATGGAAATTAATCCATCTCCCTAGTGGGGAATTGGGTGCTCCTACAGCTGATATCAACACCACGGTGGCACTTGCTCTGCTTGTGTCACTCTCTTATTTCTATGCAGGTTTGAGTCGTAAGGGCTTGCGGTACTTCGAGTACTACGTGCATCCCACCCCGATCATGATCCCTTTCAAGATCGTGGAGGACTTCACCAAGCCTTTGTCACTCTCCTTCCGTCTGTTTGGGAACATACTTGCTGATGAATTGGTAGTTGCGGTTCTAGTTTTTCTAGTTCCTCTATTTCTGCCTGTCCCAGTAATGTTCCTTGGCTTGTTCACCAGTGCCATTCAGGCTCTGATCTTCGCCACTCTCGCCGCTTATTACATCGGTGAAGCGGTCGAAGAACACCATTGATCAAATACTGATCAAGCCAGATCGAAACCGTCGATCTGGCAAACTCCATGCGCGCAGGTCCGTTTTATTGCGGGCCCATCTCAGGATCTCCGAGATGTCCCAGCGCTGGTACTAACCTCTCGGTCCCTATCTGCGCTGTTTTAGCGCCCACCATCTTTAGTTCAACCATGGATTCCATTACCACCGCCGCGTCCGTTGTTGCTGCTGGTCTGGCTGTCGGCCTCGGCGCCATCGGCCCCGGTATCGGTCAGGGCACCGCTGCAGGCGGCGCTGTTGAGGGCATTGCCCGCCAGCCAGAAGCTGAAGGCAAGATTCGCGGCACCCTGCTGCTTTCCTTTGCATTCATGGAATCTCTCACCATCTACGGCCTTGTGGTCGCGCTGGTGTTGCTGTTCGCCAATCCCTTCGCTGGTTGATCCAGACCGGAGTTGCTGATTTGTATTCTGATCACCTCACGGCAATGGTCGTCAGTTGATCAGAACTACTTAACGAGGCAAACCTCGCCCTTCAGCATTCACTCCGATCTGAGGCCTGCTTCTTTTGCTATCACCCTCGCCTCATGACCAGCTTGCTCCTGTTCGGTGCTGGAGGTCTATTCGACTTCGATGCCACTCTGCCGCTTATGGCGTTGCAGGTGGTGCTCCTCACCTTTGTGCTCAATGCTCTTTTCTTCAGACCCGTCGGTCGGGTTGTTGAGGAACGAGAGGGCTATGTAAAAACCAGTCGAGCTGATGCAAAGCAAAAGCTTGCAGAAGCTGAGAAGCTTGAGTCAGAGCTCAAGGAGCAGCTCAAGGCTGCCCGCATGGCGGCCCAGAAGTTGATTCAAGAGGCGGAACAGGATTCTGATCAGCTTTATCGCGAGGCCATTGCTGTCGCAACTGCTGATGCCAATGCCACCAGGGAGAAGGCCCGGCGAGAGATTGATGCTCAGCGCGATTCGGCCCTCAGTCAACTAGAAGGTGATGCCAAGCAGCTTGGTGATCTCATCGTCAACCGTCTGCTGGCAGCCCAATGACTATGCATTTGCTTTTTGCTAATCACGGTGGATTCGGCCTGAATCTCGACCTGTTTGACGCAAACATCGTCAATCTGGCGATTGTTATTTTCGCCCTCTATAAATTCCTGCCACCTTTCGTGGGGGGGATTCTTGAGCGCCGCCGTGCAACCATTCTCGCCGATCTTGAGGATGCTGAGGAGCGTTTAGCTAAGGCCACCGAGGCCTTGGCTCATGCCAAGAAGGATTTAGCTGCTGCCCATGAGAAAGCCGAGCAGATCCGTAAGGATTGCAAGGTTCGGGCTGAGGCTATTCGCCTTGATAGCGAAAAACGCACTGTCGAGGAGATGGCTCGCGTTAAGCAGGGAGCCACTGCAGACCTCAATGCAGAAGCAAGTCGTGCCAGTGCTCAACTGCGCAGAGAAGCTGCGCGCATGGCGATCGAGAATGCTTTGTCGGCTCTGCCTAGAAAGTTAAATGCCGAGGCTCAAACCAAGTTGGTGAGTCAGTCCATCAAAAATCTTGGGAAAGTCTGATGCCACTGCTTAATTCCATCACCACCCCCTATGCCGAGGCCTTCTTACAGGTAGCAGAAGCTCGCAAAGAAGTTGATCAGGTGGTTGATCAGGCCAAAGCTGTTTTGGCTTTATGGAAGGATTGCCCCGATTTGAGGGGAGCAATGACATCACCAGTATTGGAAGCGGAGTCTAAGAAGGCTGCCCTGGAGAAGCTTTTCGCTGGTCAGCTCACACCTTCCTTCCTTAACTTGCTCAAACTGCTTGCAGATCGTCAACGAATCGGCGTTTTAGATGCAGTGCTTGAGCGACTGATAGAGCTCTACCGCGAGCAGCGCAACATCGCTCTTGCCACAGTGACCTCTGCTTCTGAACTGAGTGAAGAGCAACAGGCTGCGCTGCAAAAGAAAGTTCAGGCTGTAGCCGAAACCGATAAGTTAGAGATCAACCTCAAGATTGATCCTGATTTGATCGGCGGGTTTGTCGTCAACGTCGGATCCAAGGTGATCGACGCCAGCCTTGCTGGTCAGGTGCGACGCCTCGGCCTGGCTCTGGCCAAGGTGAGCTAGCCCCCTCCCTTTTTCCTCTTCTTACTAATCCTCCCTAAACACCACAGCTCCCATGGTTTCCATCCGCCCCGACGAGATCAGCGCGATTCTCAAGCAGCAGATCTCCGACTATGACAAGTCGGTTTCCGTCAGCAACGTCGGCACTGTGCTGCAGATTGGTGACGGCATCGCCCGTGTTTATGGCCTTGAGCAGGTCATGGCTGGCGAACTTGTTGAATTTGAGGATGGTACTGAAGGCATCGCCCTCAACCTTGAAGACGACAATGTTGGTGCTGTGTTGATGGGTGGTGGTGTTGGCATTCAGGAAGGCAGCACCGTCAAAGCCACTGGCAAGATCGCCTCAGTGCCCGTAGGCGACGCCATGCTGGGACGAGTGGTGACTCCCCTTGGCCAGCCAATGGATGGCAAGGGTGAAATCCCTACGACTGAGAATCGCCTGATTGAGTCGATGGCTCCAGGCATCATTAAGCGTAAGTCGGTGCATGAGCCGATGCAGACAGGGATTACATCGATTGACGCGATGATTCCTATCGGTCGTGGTCAGCGTGAGTTGATCATTGGTGATCGTCAGACAGGTAAAACTGCTATCGCCATCGACACGATCATCAACCAGAAGGATGAGGATGTCGTTTGCGTTTATGTGGCTGTCGGCCAGAAGGCTGCTTCAGTTGCCAATGTGGTTGAAGTCCTTCGCGAGAAGGGTGCTCTCGATTACACCGTAATTGTTGCGGCTAGTGCTTCCGACGCTGCAGCCCTGCAGTACTTAGCTCCATATACAGGCGCTGCTATTGCTGAATCATTTATGTATAAGGGCAAGGCCACTTTGGTGATCTACGACGACCTCACCAAGCAGGCCCAGGCCTATCGCCAGATGTCGCTACTGTTGCGTCGCCCGCCCGGCCGTGAGGCTTATCCGGGGGATGTTTTCTATTGCCACAGTCGCTTGCTTGAGAGGGCTGCAAAGCTTTCTGATGCAATGGGTGGCGGTTCGATGACGGCCCTACCGATTATTGAAACCCAGGCTGGAGACGTATCGGCTTACATCCCTACCAACGTGATCTCGATTACGGATGGTCAGATTTTCCTTAGCTCGGACCTTTTCAACTCCGGCCTGCGTCCTGCTATTAACGTCGGTATTTCTGTGAGCCGGGTTGGTGGAGCTGCGCAGACAAAAGCGATCAAGAAGATTGCCGGCACTTTGAAGTTGGAATTGGCGCAGTTTGATGAATTGGCGGCCTTCTCTCAGTTTGCCTCTGATCTTGATGAAGCTACCCAGAAGCAACTGGGACGTGGTAAGCGACTGCGCGAGCTGCTTAAACAGCCGCAGTTTGCACCGCTGAACTTGGCTGAGCAGGTTGCCATTGTTTATGCAGGAGTTAAAGGCCTGATTGATGACGTTCCAGAAGATCAGGTCACCCAGTTCTCCCGTGAACTGCGTGATTACCTGAAAACTAACAAGGCAGACTTCATTACTAAGGTGCAGACCGAGAAAGTGCTCAGCGATGATTCAGAGAGCATTCTCAAAGACGCCATCACTGAGGTGAAGTCGTCGATGCTGGCGTCAGCCTGATCCTGACGGTAAACCCGGAGAACCCCATCAATGGCGAACCTAAAGGACATCCGCGACCGGATTGTTTCCGTTAAGAACACCCGAAAGATCACTGAGGCGATGCGCCTTGTGGCTGCTGCGAAAGTGCGTCGAGCTCAGGAGCAGGTGCTGCGAAGTCGCCCCTTTGCTGATCGATTGGCACGCGTGTTGGAGAACATTCAATCGCGCATGCGCTTCGAGATTGCAGATGCGCCCCTATTAAAGACTCATGATGTGAAAAACATCACCCTGCTTGCCGTCACTGGTGATCGAGGGCTATGCGGCGGCTACAACACCAACATCATCAAGCGCACAGAACAACGTTATGCCGAGCTGAAAGGCCAGGGCTACATGGTTGATCTTGTCTTGATTGGCCGCAAGGCAATTACCTACTTCAACAATCGAGCAAGTCAGTACACCATTCGGGCTACTTTCACAGACCTAGAGCAGGTGCCAACCTCTGAAGACGCAGAGTCAATTACGAGTGAGGTCTTGGCCGAATTCCTGTCGCAAAGTACAGATCGAATCGAGGTGATTTACACCAAGTTCATTAATCTCGTGAGCTGCAATCCTGTGGTTCAAACCCTATTGCCACTTGATCCACAGGGTATTGCCGAAGCAGATGATGAGATCTTTAGGCTCACTACTAAAGACAGCCGTCTCACTGTTGAGAAAGGTGCTGGCCCTGGCAATGAGCAGCCCCCCCTGCCTTCGGACATTGTTTTTGAACAGAGCCCAGAGCAGCTGCTAAATGCATTGTTGCCGCTCTATCTACAGAATCAGATGTTGCGTGCCCTTCAAGAAGCTGCGGCTTCTGAGCTGGCTAGCCGTATGACGGCAATGAATAACGCCAGCGATAATGCCAAGGCCCTGGCTAAGACCCTGACGCTTGATTACAACAAAGCTCGTCAGGCTGCGATTACTCAGGAGATTCTGGAAGTTGTCAGCGGGACTTTTGCATAGCGCTGCTTTTGCGTTGATTCATGCAAACCGGTCTCTTGGGACCGGTTTTTTTCTGCTTTGCGTTGTTTGATCTTCAACGGCTGATGGCTTGCTGCAGAGATGCTTTGGCGAGTCACTGATGGCTGGTTTTAGGGCTGGTTCCCTGAGAGGATGAGCAGGCATGCTGTGTCTTGATCTGGATGACTGACTCCGCTTCGGCCGTTGTCACTTTCACCATCAACCTTGAGCTTGATGGTGCGCAGCACAGCTTTGCTTGTCGATCTGATCAGACAGTGCTGGATGCATCGGAAGATGCCGGTGTGCCTCTACCTAGTTCTTGTGGTGCGGGGATGTGCACCAATTGCGCGGCTGAGATTATTGAAGGCAGTGTGGACCAATCAGATGCGATGGGGGTTAATGAGGAGATGCGGGATAAGGGATATGCCCTGCTTTGCGTGGCTTGTCCCAGGTCAGATTTGAAGATCCTTGGTGGACAGGAGGATGCTCTCTATGAAGCTCAATTTGGTGATCATCTCAAGTGAGCGTGAATTTGCAATTCATGCAGCTGGAGTTGATCTGGCCTGCTGATTTGCCAGCGAATCAGTTGCGAACTTGGTTGCGAGAACAACTTGCTCAGCATGGAGTGCCATTGCGATGGGCGATTACAGCTGTAGAGCCTCTAGGTGCTGGCTGCCGTCAGTTGAAGCTTGAGGCGGTGATGACCAGTTCTGAGCAGTAAGGGCTGATGTCTTAGATGCCCTTTTCCCCTCTCTCGCAAGGTGCTGCGATGGCGGCTCCACTGCCCACTCTGTTGGTAGTGCCCACCGGCATCGGCTGTGAGATTGGTGGCTATGCCGGCGATGCTCTGCCTAGTGCTCGGCTGTTAGCAGCAGCTAGCGGCTGTTTGATCACCCATCCGAATGTGATCAATGGAGCGGCGCTTTATTGGAGTGATCCACGCATTCAGTATGTGGAGGGCTATAGCTTGGATCGCTTCGCTGCTGGTGAGCTTGCCTTGCGAGCTGTGCGGCAGCAACGGCTTGGCCTGTTGCTGGATGCTGGCATTGAGCCAGAGTTGAGGCATCGTCAATTGCAGGTAGCTGAGGGTTGCCGGGCAACCCTTGGCTTGAACATCGGCCCGGTGGTCACGAGCGATGTCCCTTTGGCGGTGCAGTTACGTCAGGGGCCTAGTGGTGCTAGCTGGGGTGAATTAGGCCGGCCGGATGCGCTGCTGCGGGCTGGCGAGCGTCTTCGTGATGCCGGTGCCAGCGCAATCGCGGTTGTTGCTCGTTTTCCGGATGATCCTGAAAGCGAGGCTTTGAGCGCCTATCGCCAGGGCAGCGGTGTTGATGTACTTGCTGGTGCCGAGGCGGTGATTAGCCATTTACTGGTGCGTGAGCTCGGTTTGCCTTGCGCTCATGCGCCGGCATTGTCACCACTGCCATGCGATCCACTTCTAGATCCACGTGCTGCTGGTGAGGAGCTGGGGTATTCCTTTTTAGCCTGTGTATTGGTGGGATTAAGCCGCGCACCGGATCTTGTCTCACTCACAACTGAAGTCGCATTACCGCTAGGAGCAGGGCTGTTGCATGCTGAGCAGCTCGGTGCTGTGGTAGCCCCTGAGGGTGCCCTCGGTGGGGAAGCGGTGCTGGCTTGCCTCGAGCGTGGCGTGCCTCTGATCACTGTGGCGAATCCGAGCCTGCTGAAGGTGACGCCGGAGGCGCTGGGAATTACTTCTGGCTTGCAAAGAGCTCGCAGTTATATGGAAGCAGCAGGATTGTTGTTAGCTCTGAGGGAGGGGATTGCTGAGCAGTCTCTGCAGAGGCCTTTGCTCAAGTTGACTGAGATCTGATCTGGCTCTTGCAATCCAACGTAATGATGTCGTGCCAATAGCGTTGTAAAGCGGTGTTTTTGCGCGCTTCTTCTCTGTATGAGGTTTTTCAGCGCAAGCAGGCCATTGGGTGGCGTGGTTGTATGCCCAGGGCCTTGGCTACTCCTGGGTGGCAAACAGAGCCTTGCACTGTGTTGAGTCCTGAGAGCAGCTCGGGGCGCTCGGTCACCGCCTCTTCTAGTCCTCGACCAGCAATGCCAAGGATGTAGGGCAGGGTCACGCTTACTAGGGCCTCAGTGGAGGTAAACGGCACGGCACCCGGCATATTGCTAACGGCATAATGCTGTACACCGTGCACGTTCACTGTTGGGTTGGTGTGAGTGGTCTCCTGGCTAGTGGCTACGCAACCTCCTTGGTCGATTGCTACATCCACAATCACTGAGTGGGGCTTCATCTGCTTCACCATCTCTTCCTCAACGAGGGTGGGTGCTCGACCACCGGGGGTGAGTACAGCGCCGATTAATAGATCAGCAGTCGGCACCAGTCGCTCCAGCAGGCCGCGACTACTTACAACGCTTATCAGTCGGCCGCTACGGCCTGGCTCAAGGCTGCGCAGGCGTTCGGGTGAGCGGTCTAACAGCATCACTTCAGCATCCATAGCGGCAGCGAGCCTGGCGGCATTCCAGCCCACGGTGCCAGCGCCGAGCACAACAACCCTGGCAGGACTCACGCCAGTGCAGCCGCCGATCAGTACCCCGCGCCCGCCGTGTGGTCGCTCGAGCAAATGGGCACCAACTTGTGCAGCTAGGCGGCCAGCAATTTCGCTCATCGGTGCCAGAAGTGGCAGGCTGCCGTTTTCCAGTTGCACCGTCTCGTAACCGACGCCTGTGGTGCCGGCTTCGAGCAGGGCCTCACCTACCTTTGGATAAGCAGCCAGGTGCAGGTAAGTGAAGAGCACCATGTCTTGCCGCAATAGTCCGAACTCCTCTTCCTGAGGCTCCTTTACCTTCACAACCAAATGGGCTGCCCAGGCCTCTTCGCGGTTCACCAACTTGGCCCCGGCGGCAGCGAAGGCCTCATCGTTGATGCCTGCACCAGCCCCGGCACCCGCTTGAACTCTTACCTCCAGCCCTTGGCTAACCAGCTCCCTCACCCCGTCAGGAGTAAGAGCCACTCTCTGTTCATCGGCTTTAATTTCGCTCGGCACCCCGATGCTGGCCATCGGGGCCGAAAGAACTGAGGAGGCCATGGACGCTAATAAGTTCTTTCAGGGTGGCCATTTCAGCAGCATCTGGCCAGGATTTGTGGTGATTATTCGGCTGCGATGGGTATCCGCCAGCCGCTGCCAAAGGCTTGTGGGCTTACCTTCAGCAGGGGTGGGGCCTGTCGCCGCTTGAATTCTGCCCGTCGCAGTAATTGCTGTACTCGCTCTACCTGGGCTTGGTCATGCCCCCTGCTTAGAAGTTGCTGCGTACTGAGTTGTTCCTCTATCAGGGCTTTAAGTAGGGGATCGAGAATTGCGTAGTCGGGTAGTGAATCGCTATCGCGTTGGTCTGGGCGCAGTTCGGCGCTGGGGGGTTTTTGACGGATTGCAGCGCCTACTAGCTCACCTTTGCCCGGTAGTCCGAGCTGCTTACGGCATGTCTCGGCGGCGGGGCTGTCGAGCCATTCACAGAGGCTAAACACACTGGTTTTGTAGACATCCCCAATCACGGCAAGGCCTCCGTTCATGTCGCCGTAGAGGGTGCAGTAACCAACGGCTAGCTCCGATTTGTTGCCGGTGGAGAGCAGCAGCTGGCCTTGTTGGTTGGCTATTGCCATCAGCAGGGTGCCGCGGATGCGTGATTGCAGGTTTTCGGCAGTAACGCCAGCGGGCGCTTGACCGAGGGGTGGTATTAGGGCGGCATCGAAGCTTGCCATCAAGGCGGCAATCGACACGGTGTGGGTTTTCATCCCCAGTCGTTTGGCTAGCTCGATTGCGTCATCAATTGAGCCAGTTGAACTCCAAGGTGATGGCATCAGTAGTGATGTCACCTGCTCGGCGCCGATGGCAGCGGCGGTGATTACAGCCACTAGGGCTGAGTCGATGCCACCGCTGAGCCCCAGTAATGCATGGCTAAAGCCGCATTTACTGGCGTAATCACGAACGCCTAGCACCAGTGCTCTAAATAGTTGTTCTTGCGGTTGTGGGTTAGCAACGTTGGCCTGAGCAGCGGTAGGGGTAGCGGTTGGATCCCATACGGCTAGTGCCTCGCAACAACTGGGTAACTGCAGGGCAAGCTCAGCGCGTTCATCGACTACGAAGCTGGCACCATCGAAGACCAGCTCATCGTTGCCGCCAACTTGGTTTACATAGATCACTGGACAATGCAGCCGCTGCGCAGCCCTGACAGCTAATTGATGCCGCAGAGCTTCTTTGCATTGACTAAACGGCGAGGCTGAGAGATTGAGCAGTAGGTCGATATTTTGTGGCAGTAGAGCGGCGACGGGATCAGGGCCGCTAATGCGGTGGCCCTGCAGTGCCTCCTCTACCCAGAGGTCTTCGCAGATCGTGAGGCCAAGACGCCATGGCTGCCCTTTGAGTTCAAGCTCCAATACGGCTGGCGTTTCCCCTGGGCGGAAATAGCGCTTCTCGTCGAAGACGTCATAGGTGGGTAATAATTGCTTGCGAGCCACAACTTGCCAATCAGAGCTGTTGATTAGGGCCAGGGCATTAAAGAGTCGCGGCAGTTGAGGATCTTGGCTTGGCTCGGCTACACCTACGAGTACTGCCAGCTCAGGTGCCTCGCGCTTTAGAGCGCTGACCATCTGCTCCAGCGCTTGGTTCTGTTGATCCAGATAGCTATGTCTGAGCAATAAGTCTCGCGGTGGATAGCCCCATAGGGAGAGCTCTGGTGTGAGCACCAAATCTGCGTTGAGCTCTGCAGCCTTACGGCAGGCCGCCAAAATCTGCTCGCCGTTGCCCGCCAGGTTGCCCACTATTGGATTGAGCTGAGCTAGGGCGAGGCGCATCAGGGACCAGTGGCGAGGCCGTAGAGATTGTGCTTAAGCAGCAAAGGCCAAAGCGCTGATGGGATCTGGGCTGGTTTGGGTTGATTGCGCACCTCAGAACTCGCCGTAGCAGGCACTTGCAGTGGCAGCAGCTCGATACGAGCACCTAAACATTCCAGCGCTTCGAGTTGCTTTAGCTGCAGTGGCCAACCTTGACGTGGCGCAATGGCGAGGCGGGCGAGTTGCAACACAGCTCGGGCATGTTTCCAGCGAGGTATTTGGCCGGCTAGATCACTGCCAACTACAAAAACCAATTCAGTGTTAGGCCAACGGGCGGCTGCTAGTTCAAGGGTTTTGATAGCCCATGGACTGCTGAGTTCTTGCCTTAGCTCTAGTTGTGGGTTGGCGATTGCTTTTACTAGGGCTGCCAGTAGAGCTTCTCGCTTCTCTAGTGATGCCCCATGGCATTTCATTGGGTTGTCACTAGCCCAGGTGGCGACCTTTGGGAATACGGCCAGTAAACCTTCTAGCAGCGCCTGGTGGCCACAGGTTGGTGGGTCGGCGCTTGTGCCAAACAGGGCGATAGTGCCCTGATGATTGCTCATGGAAGCAGGGCCTGGAGCTGACGCGGTTCATTGGCCGTTATCTCTGGCCAGTCGACTAGCCAGCGTCGCACTTGGGGATCACTGGCAGCAAGGCGCCTTAGTAGTGCCCCTGGTTGGGCTTGGTGGCGTTGGCTGCTGCGTAATATTTCGCGTGCTGTTAATCGTCCAGTGCGTTGGGTGGTGTGCACGGCGAGGGCTGCCTGGGCAAGGGCTACTGGTGCTGCTGGTGCCAGGCTTAGACCACCGGTAAAAGGTACCGCCAGCACTAGCAGTTGTCGCACAGCCCCAAGTGCTAACTGAATGCCGAGTTGGGCGCCACCTAGTAGTGCATTGTGGCCAGAGAGTCGGCTGAGTAGTTGCCTGGCTGCAGGGCCACCGATCTGCAGGCCATAGAGCTGGCAAAGCTGCATTACCAGAGCGGTGTCACATGCCAGGCCACCAGCTAGATCTAGTAGCACCAGAGGGTTTACTGCTACGCCGGAAGCTTTGATCGCCGCGAAGCGACCGATCAGACCTTGAGCGGCGGCTTTGCTTCGCTGCAGTCGCCCTCTTTTCAGGGCCTGATAAAAACGATCGGCTTGGCGTAAGGCGTTAAGGGCTAGAAGTAATTCGCCCTGTTCTGTTAGCAGGTTGATCAGGGTTTTACGTAGTGACTCGATTTGAGGCGGGCAGGTGTTACTGCGTATTCGGCCATCAGCGCGAAGTTGGGCCTTACGAGGCGCGGCGGCAACGGCTAAAAGCTGAAGTTGGCGTGCTGCAGCGGGCAGGCGGCTACGAATACTTGCCAACAGCGCATTGCGCTGCTCTAGCGACAAGCAATCGCAGCGGTTGAGCACCAACATCACAGGCCGGCCACTTTTGAGCAGGGTTTTGAGGGCTGCTGCTTCAACGCTGGTGAGGTCGCTATCAAGAACTAGCATCACCAGGTCGGCTTGCATGGCCACCCTTGCCGCCAGTCGTGCGCGGCCGGCGGCGGCAATTTCGTCGATGCCGGGAGTATCTACCAGCTCTACAGAATCAAGATTATTGATCGGTTGGCACCAGTCCACGGCTTGCTGGTGACGGGTGCTGCCATGGGCTACATCGGTTGCGAAGAAATCCTCTCCCAGCAGTGCATTGAGCAGGCTTGATTTGCCTACTCCTACCCGACCAAAAACAGCTATACGTAGGCGCCGCTGCTCCAACCGCTTTAGCTGACGATTCAGCGCGAGTAGTTCACCAGTTAATTGGTGGTTTTCGCGTTGGTTGAGCGATAGCTGGCTATGCCATTGGCTTAAAAGAAGGCGGCAGCGTTCGGGCGTGGAGGGAGTGTGGTTCATGAGTTGGACTTCTGCCACCAGCCGGCTAGTACGGCTAAGACAGCCTCGGCACCAATTACCCCTACGAAACCGCCAAATTCATCTACCACAACTCGCACACCACTGTTGTCACGACGGAAGCCAATCAGTAGACGATCGGCGCGAATCATTTCAGGTACGAATTCCACCGCTTCACTGAGATCTAAGGGTGTCAGCTGGCCTTTTCCTTGAAGCAGGGCGGTGAGCAGCCTTTCGCGGCTGGCTACACCAAGAACCTTATCGACTTCTTTGCCAAGCACCACCCACCACTCGGCGTTGTGGTTGAGCAGCTCAGGGCGTAGTGATTCAAGTTTGGCTGCAGCATCGAGGGTAGGAGCTGCTACCCGGGGGGTCATCAGGTCGCGAGCCGTGAGGTCGTTGAGCTGGAACACCTTGGCGATCATCGCCGCTTCATCGGCTTCGATTTGCCCTTTTTGCGAACCCAGCCTGGCTAGCTGTCTGATTTCATTCTCATCAGTGCTGATTTCGTTTTCGGTGCTGATTGCCGGCAGGATCTGCTCCAGCAGCAGCACTACTGGGCGCATCAGCATGCCAAGCAGATGCAGCA
>Ga0208894_1000962_pt1 | contig 18299 bp, 15 predicted proteins | sample ETNtaG_12_FD_185752 | JGI IMG/M metagenome (GOLD analysis project Ga0208894, IMG submission 185752) | Marine microbial and viral communities from oxygen minimum zone, Eastern Pacific Ocean - ETNP201306SV49 (SPAdes) (version 2) | ecosystem: Environmental > Aquatic > Marine > Oceanic ...
AACCATATAATCCAAACAGCCAAAAAACAGGTATAAATATCTAACCAGTACAGGAATACAAGGCATAACAAAATGTATGTGTTCATAGCCAGCAAGAGCTGGCTACGCCACATACACATAGCGTTGGCAAACATTTTGACAAGAATAAATTATAAATGGATAATAAAACAACTATGAAAAAACTATTTTTAGGAATTCTATTTTTAATGATTTCAACAATGACCTTTAGTCAAAATGTTGAATCATCTACAAGAATATTTATTGATAATGCTAATTTCACAAGAATTAACAGAGATTGGACAACAATGGCAGAATTTAAATCAGGCATTGGTGAATCTGTTCAGTTTTACCCAATTGAAGTGATAAATTTAAAATCTGGAGAAAAAACTAAAGCGTTACAACTAGATATGAATATTAAAAACCCTTCTGTTTTTAAAACTGCCTGGGTAGGAATTGAAGAGATTAATGAATTTATAACTTTTATTGAAAAATACGTAATTCCTAATTTAAAATTAAAATTTAATAATACTATGTCATCTGAATTTATTTTCAATGCTAATGAAGTGACCTTATCATATTTAGTTTATGAAAATAAGAAGAGATTGACAATAAAATTAAATAGTTATGATGATAGTGGATTTAAGAATTACACTTTTTGGACAGAAACCCAGGTTAATAAAATTCCAAGAGTATTAGAGATATTAAAAATTATTAAGTAAAACCTTTGCCAACACCATATAAAATTAATTGCTAGTTCTAGCCTACTTACGAAATTCCTCGCGGACTTTTTATCTGTGATTTATTTGCTAACTTTAGTGCTTAAAACACGCAACTAATCTTATACAAATACGTAGGTCATTAATCTAACATCATTTAAATACTTTTCATATGAAATATCTATTTGTTCTCCTTTTTACTTTTTATACACTGACATCATTTGCTCAGACGAAATCAATTAAAACATCTCCTGTACTCACGGAAGGTATAGCGAGTAGTGTCGGAATGTCCGAAGAACGACTGGCACAAATAGATATTATGTGTAAGGAAGCAGTGGATGATTCTCAAATTCCCGGAGTTGTCGCCTTGGTTGCAAGACATGGAAAAATTGTATACTACAAAGCCTTTGGTATAGCAGATAATGAATCAGGAAGAGTCTTGAAACGAGATGATATTTTCAGAATTGCTTCTCAAACAAAAGCCGTTACATCAACAGCTGTAATGATGCTATGGGAAGAAGGAAAGTTCAGGTTGGATGACCCTATTTCAAAGTACATTCCAGAATTTAAGGATGCCCAAGTACTGGATACATTATATAAAAACGGGACTTATGGTACTATACCAGCTACAAAGCCCATCACAATAAGACATCTTATAACACATACATCCGGAATTGGATATGGCGTTATTGATGGAGACGAGCGAATTAAAAAAATATACAACGAAGCAGGAATAACAGATCTCTTCACTACAGAAAATATAAGTATAGAAGAAAGTGTTAAAAAGCTTGCAAAACTTCCATTACACCATAATCCGGGTGAAAAATTTACTTATAGTGAAGGACTTGATGTATTGGGTTATTTTATAGAAACAGTATCCGAAATGCCGCTTGATGAGTTTTTCAGAACCAGAATATTCAATCCACTGGGTATGGATGATACATGGTTTTATTTACCAGAATCAAAACAGAATAGGTTGGTGTCGATTCAAAAGAAGGAGAATGGTAATTGGATTAATTACCCTACTACATTTTATGATCCAAATTATCCAATAAAGGGAGCAAAACGTTTTTTTTCGGGAGGTGCGGGACTTTCTAGTACAGCAAAAGACTATGCAACTTTTCTGCAAATGTATTTGAATAATGGAGAGTTAAATGGTGTACGAATACTAAGTCGAACGACAATACAATTTATGATGGGAAATCAAATTGAGGATCTTTGGGGCGACTCGGGAGCATATTATGGTTTAGCATTTGGTATTCTTGATCAAAAAGGTCAGGATATGGGTGGTAGAGGTAGTTCGGGGACATTCGAATGGGGTGGATACTTTAATACCCAATATTTCGCAGATCCAAAAGAGGGAATTATCGGTATTTTAATGAAACAAACACAGGGCACAGATTCTGATAATACAGGTTGGAAGTTCAGACAACTAGTAGGACAAGCTGTGGATGATTAAAATAAAAACGCCCTACAACAACGGTTATAATTCATTGTGGCATTCTAACTAACATGAAAATTAGAACTATATTTAAACTTTAAAATAAATTATGAAACATTCGTTGTCACAGTTTTTATTTGGCTTAAAAAGTGCCTCAGCACCTTTGCGGTCAGATTTCGGCACACTCAGAATGAAAGCCAAACAAAACTGTCAATCCACAACGCAATCATAACCAAAACCGTTGTGTGTCAGCAGACACCAAGGGAGTAACGAAAAGAGAGGTGGTTTTTAACCATTGCTATGTTAGATATAATAATTAAAATAATTTTATGAGTTGGTACGATACATTTTCTGGTTTCTATGATTTAGCAGTAGAACCTCATTATAAAAAAGCAAGAAAATTAGGAATAGATGCATTGAAATTGAAAGAAGGAGATGTTGTGTTGGATTTAGCTTGTGGCACTGGCCCAAATTTCAAGTATCTAAGTCCTTTGGTTGGGGAAACTGGTTTAGTAATTGGTTTAGATTATTCCAAAGGAATGATAAGCAAGGCGAAAAAAAAAGTAACCAAAAATAATTGGAAAAATATTATATTAATTCAAGAAGATGCTAAGCAAATTAACAAGGAACAAATAAATGAAATTTGTGGACGTGAAATCGAATTTGACAATGTTATTTGTGTTTTGGGATTATCCGTTATCCCTAAACATCAAGAGGCTTTTGAAAACACCTACGCCTTATTAAAACCAGACGGAAACTATGTAATCATAGATATCTATGCTGATAAATTTGTTCCTACGTCCTGGTGGACAGAGCTTCTAGCAAGAGCAGATTTGAAACGCAAATCGTGGGAATTTTTAGAAAAGATAACTACTGATTTTTCGCTTAATAATATATCAAAGAATCGACATTTACACGGAGGACTTTTATATATCGCATCTGGCAAGAAAAAGAGTGAGTGAAGGTAAAAAAAGCCGAACACACAATAATGTATATGAAATCATAGCACCCTTCGGGATGCTACGCTTCATATACTAAACGTTAAACTACTGAATATATAAACTGCTAATTTGAATTTATCTGATTACGTAAAAAGAAGAAATGGTGTGCCTTTAGGTGACGGTAATTCACTTCGTAATATGTTGAGCCGTTCTTTAGGAGCCGGCAAGTTTTCGGTATTTTGGCAATACTGGAATCCAATCTGGGGATTCTATTTGGGGAAATATATATTCAAACCGCTTAAACTCATCTTACCCCAAGCATTATCCCTAATAATCACTTTTGTTGTCTGTGGATTTATTCATGACCTAGTGATCATGTTGTTAAAATGGAAGTTTACCTTACTCCTAACCCCATGGTTTTTATTTATGGGACTTAGTGTGATAATAAGTGACTATGCGAAAATTGATTACTCAAAATTGCCATGGATAGCGCGAGCTACTATAAACATAATAATCATATCAGGTTGCTTATTTATAGCTTACAAAGTAAGGTTCTAAAACAAAATAGAGTTGCTAAATTGAATAATCTAATTACAACAACGTGTATAATTAATTGCTAGATAGAGACTACTTACGAAAATCCTCGCGGACTTTCTATCTGTGATTTATTTGCTAACTTTAGTGCTTAAAATACGCAAACAAATTATACACAAACACGTTGTGCTTCATTATCAGAAACCGCTAACCAATGATAACATTCTTTAAAAAAATCCGTAATCCTAAATACTCTAGTTCAATGAAAATTAATACCAACAAATCAAACTTTATTTTTTTTTTAAAAACACTATCACTATTCATATTAACGCTTTATTCGACTTTAACTAACGCACAAATCAAAGATTACAGTGAAGTGGTTAGCAAAAAAGTAGATAAGATTGAACAGAAAGTTATCGATTGGCGACACGACATCCACCAAAATCCAGAATTAGGAAATCGTGAATTTCGTACAGCTGCATTGGTAGCTAAACATTTAGAATCACTTGGGATTGAAGTACAAACAGAAGTCGGTATAACAGGTGTAGTTGGTATTCTGAAAGGTAATAAGCCTGGTCCTGTTGTGGCACTTAGAGCGGATATGGACGCCTTGCCTGTTGAAGAGAAGAATGACTTACCATTTGCTTCAAAAGTTAAAACCATATACAACGGCAAAGAAACTTATGTAATGCATGCTTGTGGTCATGATGGGCATGTTGCCATTTTAATGGGAGTTGCAGAAATACTTTCAAAAATGAAAAGCGATTTAAAGGGAACCGTCAAGTTTATTTTTCAACCAGCTGAAGAAGGGACACCAAAAGGAGAAGAAGGTGGTGCCGAATTAATGACAAAGGAAGGTGTACTTGAAAACCCTAAAGTTGACGTTATTTTTGGTTTACATATGGATGCCTCAACCGAAGTGGGACAAATCACCTACAAACCAGCAGGTATTATGGCAGGTGTAAATGATATGAAAATAACTGTTAAAGGAAAACCTGCGCATGGATCAACACCATGGCTTGGAGTTGACCCAGTTCTAGTTTCAGCTCAAATTATCACTAACCTACAAAGCATTGTAAGCCGAAATGTAGCCTTGACTGATAATGCTGCAGTTGTAACTGTGGGTGCCATAAATGGTGGAAATCGTAGTAATATCATACCTGAGCAAGTAGAAATGTTAGGAACAATCCGAACCTTTTCAGAAGAAGACGAAGCTTTTGTGATTAAAAGGATAAAAGAAATTGTAGAATATACATCAAAAGCCGCAGGTGCAGATGTCAATGTAGAAATTCCTTACTCTGATAGATATCCTGTAACCTTCAATAATGTAGAGTTAACTTCAATGATGTTGCCAACTTTGGAAAAGTCTGCTGGGAAAGAGAATGTTACTTTGATTCCTGCAATTACTGGGGCTGAGGATTTTTCTTTTTTCGCCCGCAAAGTACCTGGCCTTTATTTTTTTGTTGGTTCAACTACTAAAGACACAGATATAAAAACCGTCGGAGGCCACCATACACCACAATTTTTAATGGACGATAGTTCGTTTAAAACAGGCGTAAAAGCCATGTGCAACTTGGTGTTTGATTATATGGAGTTAAAAAATCAATAAAAGACAAAATAATTAATTTAGCATAATGTCTTGTGAATTAAATAACGAAAGCACAACAATGGCTATAAGTAATTGCTTGTTCTCGCCTACTTCTGAAAATCCTCGCGGATTTTCAGTTTGGTGTGTACTTGCAAAATTAAGTGCTAACCCACGCAACTACTCATACGCGAGCCGTTGTAACCAATGCAGATTGAATTAAACTAAATGGAAAAAACAATATTTGAAATATCTAAAATGGATTGTCCTTCTGAAGAAAATTTAATCAGAATGAAATTAGATGGTATTTCGAGTATTAAACATTTAAAATTTGATATTGCTAACCGAAAACTCATAGTTTTTCATAACGGAGAAATTGAGCAAATAGAAAAATCCATTATTGAACTTAATTTAGGCGGAGAGAGAATCTCGACTGAACAAACCGATCAATCTGAATTTAAAAAAAATGCAAACCAAAAAAAGTTACTTTGGTCAGTACTTGCAATCAATTTTGTCTTTTTCATTATCGAAATAACAACTGGAATTATTTCAAAGTCTATGGGACTTGTTGCCGATAGTTTAGATATGCTTGCCGATAGTTTTGTTTATGGAATTAGCTTGTTTGCTGTTGGAGGAACAATTATTAAGAAAAAGCGAATTGCAAAACTTGCTGGATATTTTCAAATTACACTCGCGGTTATCGGATTTGTAGAAGTTTTAAGAAGATTTTTTGGAGAAGAGAAACTTCCAGATTTCTCTACAATGATTATCGTTTCTATTTTAGCACTTATTGCAAATGGAATTTGTCTTTACATTTTGCAAAAGTCAAAAAGTAAAAACGAGGCACATATGAAAGCGAGTATGATTTTCACATCAAATGATGTAATTATAAATTTAGGAGTAATTATTGCAGGATTTTTAGTTCATTTGTTAAATTCTAACAAGCCTGATTTGATTATAGGAACGATTGTTTTTATATTAGTAATTCAAGGGGCATTTAGGATTTTAAAACTTGGACGATAAAAAAGCACAGGTTACAACAATGGCTAAAAAAAATTGCTACATTTAATGATTAGAACAATCCGACAAACAAGTAAACGAAATAACAAACATCGGAAAATTACGGTCTACCGACCGCAACTTTCCTTAGCCTAAACCGTTGTAAAACATTACTGAAAACTCGAAAAACACGATACGACCTTATGTAGAAAAATAAAACTAGAAAGTATTTAAAAGCCGCTATTAGAGAAATTAGACTAGTTTTTATTGGAATTCGCATTCCACTGCAACTTAATTCTTAGAATAAGAATTAGAAAAATACGAAAACATACAATATTGCTGCATCAACAATTAAGGATTGTGATCAATTAAAATTAGTTAGTTTTATTAGCAATTTGTTATATTTACCAAACATCTAAAATAAATTTAAAATGGGCAAAATTGTTTTATTCTTTTTTATATCATTCATTTCTTATGGACAATCAGAAGATCCTGATCTAAAAACTTTAAAAGAAAGGGAAAAAGTTGTAAAAGAGTCATTGACAGAGAAAGTAATAAAAATAAACGAACAGTTTTATATGATCCAACCATTTGGAGGAGTAGCTGGTAACATTGGTGTTTTTGTTTCCGGTGATGGAATAATACTGATAGACGATCAATGGGAAGTTATTGAAGAATTAATTTTAGAAACGATACAATCTATTAGTCAAAAAGAAATAAAATTTATAATTAATACTCATTTTCATCACGATCATATTGATGGGAACAAGGCTTTTGGCAAAAAAGGAATTCCAATAATTTCTCATAAAAACGTCAGAAAAAGACTTCATCAAAAACAGGAATTATACCCAATGGGTGGAGAAAAAATATTTCAAGATAAATACCCAAAAGAAGGACTTCCAACAATAACATACTCATCGGCAATGAGTATTTTTGAGGGTGATGAAGAAATTCAACTCTATAATTTTGGTTTTGGTCATACCGATGGAGATACTCTTGTTTTTTTTAAAGATAGCAATATTATGCATACAGGAGATTCCTTTGTCACTTATGGATATCCATTTGTAGATTTAAATAATGGAGGAAGTTTTAAAGGGTTTTTAGAGATGTTAAACCAAATTATCATACTTGCTGACGTCAACACAATTATTATGCCCGGCCACGGACCACTGAGTAATCTTAATGATGTTAAAAAGTTTAGAAATGTAATAGCAGAACATTATAATATAACTGTCGATGGCTATAAGAATGGTTTGTCTGTTAATGAAATATTAAGTCAAATTACTACAATCTTAAAATCTGATGCTGGTATCACAAAAAAAGACTTTGTCCAAAATATTATTCAGGACTTAAAAATGCACTAAATCATAGGTCTATTTAGCAAATTCTGCACCTTTTCAAAAAGAATTTGAGACTAATGATGTAAGAGAAAAATATAATAAAGAATTCGGCTCGTGATTTTTAATTCTGGTAAATTTGTCTGAATAAAATGTAAGAAAAACGTTTTACAACACTGTATATAGCAAATAGGTCGTTCAGTGATTTACGAAAGTTCGGTACTTTCTAGAAACACCGCCAAATCGTTGATTTGGATTTTAAAAATGAATACTATAAAAACAATGTTTTGGCCAAGTGCAAACTTGAAAGGTTATCGCCTTTTAATGCCCTATTTGCTATTAACTAAACGTTACCATTCATTACACGAAACCAATAAACAATTATGAGAAAAATAATTTTAGCAATTTTAATACTTACGATGTGTAATACTTCTTGTAAAAAAGAAAGAGAAGTATCTTTGGAAACATCAAAAGAAGATATAGTTTTTAACCAACTGTTAACAGACTATAACGAAGGTAAATTAGCATTAAATCCTTTAGTTGCAACCTTCGCTGGAGATAATCGTTTTAACGATCAATTTCCAAATACTTTATCTGATGAATTTAGTTTAAAAACTAAAGGTTTCTACACCAATTATAAAGAAAAATTAGCCAATTTTCAAGATGAAACCTTAACTGAAAGTCAACAAATGAGTAAAGCTGTTTTAGATTGGGATTGCGATATGGCTTTAGGACAAAACAGCTTTAAAAATGATATTTTAATTCCTATCAACCAAATGTGGACAATCAATTTAACAATGGGACAGTTTGCGAGTGGAAGTAGTGCGCAACCTTTTAAAACCGCTAAAGATTATGAAAACTGGTTAAGTAGGTTAGACAAATACAACGTTTGGTTACAATCTGCTGAGAAACGTATGAAGCAAGGAATTAAAGAAGGTTATGTTTTACCAGCTTCGTTGATTCAAAAAATTATTCCACAGTTTGAAATATTAGCAACCACAGCATTGAAAGATCATTTATTTTATTCGCCAATAAAAAATTTGCCAGCTGATTTTTCTACTGAAGAAAAGAAAAAACTAACTGCTTCTTACACAAAAATATTGAATGATAAATTGATTCCATCATTTAAATCTATGTACATATTTTTACAATCAGACTATTTAAAAGCTGGTAGAAAAGATAGCGGAATCAATGGCATTCCTCAAGGAAAAGAATACTATCAGCATTCCATAAAAAAATATACAACAACCGCAATGACTGCGGATGAAATTCACGAACTTGGATTAAAAGAAGTTGCTCGAATTTTATCAGAAATGGAAAAAGTAAAGCAACAAGTTGGTTTTAATGAAAGCCTAAAAAATTTCTTCAACTATGTCCGTGAGAATAAAGAATTAATGCCTTATTCAACGCCAAAAGAAATTATAGACAACTTTAATGCGATTCACGAAAAGATGAAACCGCAATTAGAAAAATTATTCAGAAATAAACCCAAAACTCCTTTTACAGTTAAACAAACCGAAAAATTCAGAGAAGCTTCTGCTAGTGCAGAATACAACTCAGGTTCATTAGACGGGACGCGTCCTGGAGTATTTTATACACCAATACCTGATGCTTCAAAATACAATGTGTTTTCTGATGAAGCTTTATTTTTACACGAAGCAATTCCTGGGCATCATTATCAAATTTCATTAACGCAAGAAAATGAAGATTTGCCAGATTTTAGAAAAACGCTTTGGTATAGTGCTTATGGTGAAGGTTGGGCATTATATACCGAAAATCTTGGTAAAGAACTTGGGTTATATTCAGATCCTTATCAATATTTCGGAATGTTAGGTAAAGAAATGCATCGTGCAATTCGTTTGGTGGTTGATACAGGCATACACGCAAAAGGTTGGTCTCGTGAAAAAGCGATACAATACTCGTTGGATAATGAAGCAGAACCAGAGGCTAGCATTATTTCTGAAATTGAGCGCTATATGGCAAATCCTGGTCAAGCATTATCGTATAAAATTGGCCAGTTAAAAATCCGTGAATTGCGTGCTAAAGCTAAAAAGGAGTTGGGAAATCAATTCGATATACGTGAATTCCATCATGAAATTTTAGAAACTGGTTGTATTCCATTAGAGCTATTAGAATCAAAAATCAACAAATGGATTTCTACTTTTAAATAATTTTTTTCTATTGTTACTAGCAACCTAAAAAATATAGAGACGAATATGGCAAAGAAAAATATAATAAAACGAAATGGTAACAATAGCTATAATTAATTGCTAGTTCTCGCCTACTTCTGAAAATCCTCGCGGATTTTCAGTTTGGTGTGTACTTGCAAAGTTAACCGCTAAACCACGCAACTAACCATACACAAGACCGTTCATGCAAAATAATAGATTGTATAGCAAACAATATTTTAATATTAAAAACTTTTTTAAACAAACTATGAAATTAAAAATAGCAATAGTTTTTACACTTACATTACTAATAACAAGTGTTTTCGCTCAAGAGAATATTAAATACAAAACAGAAACTTCAATACATTACTACAGCAAAGACATAATGGAAGGTGATAAATATATGCAGGAAATGTGCGTAATTGATTTTTATTATCCCATAAATGTTGAGAATTTCCCAACAATTGTGTGGTTTCATGGAGGTGGTTTAACTGGAGGAAGTCGTGAAATACCAAAATACCTCAAAAACAAAGGAGTTGCAGTTATTGGGGTAGAGTATCGTTTGTCCCCAAATGTAAAAAGTACGGATTGTATTAAGGATGCGGCAGCTGCAACTTCATGGGCATTTGAAAATATTGAAAAATATGGAGGGAATGCCTCTCTAATATTTGTATCAGGAATGTCAGCTGGCGGATACCTCACTTATATGGTAGGTTTGGATAAAAAATATTTAGCAGTTCATGATATTGATGCAAATAAAATTGCTGGATTAATTCCATTTTCTGGGCACGCTATTACGCATTTTACTGTTCGTAAAGAAATCGGGATTTCAGGAGAACAACCAATTATTGATGAAATGGCTCCATTATTTCATGTGAGAGCAGATGCACCACCTCTATTAATCATTACTGGAGATAGGGAGCTTGAAATGTTGGGTAGATATGAGGAGAATGCATATATGATGCGAATGATGAAGGTTGTTGGACATAAACGTGTTCGAATTTTTGAATTAAATGGCTCCAATCACGGACAAATGATGTATCCTGCTTTGCCTCTTTTGCTAAGAGAGGTGAAAACTTTATCTAAAGAAATTATGTTGGAATGAGTATTTATCACTGATTGAATTTGATAGTTTGAAAAGCACGAAAACACAACAACGTGTATAATTAATTGCTATTTCTAGCCTACTTACGAAAACCCTTGCGGATTTTCTACTCAGTTCGACTTTACTCCCTTTTGCTCCACTTTGAAGTACAGCAAAGCTGTGGATAAATTCATACAAAAGCCCTGCAAATTTATTTGTTAGGACTTTTTTTATTTATACACCTAACCTGAAAGCGCAGTTTACTGTATTTCCTAAAAGGGATTCAAGGGAAAAACCGAAAGGTTAATCCAGACGTCTTCACCAGATTATTCCTAATAATTTTTTTATTTTGGGAATATTTTTTATGTTTAATAAATAAATCAAAACATTATGAAAAAAGCATTTAACCTACTACTTTTTGTAAGTTTAACATTCTCTTCTTGTTCTAAAAATAACAATTACCTTGAAGAGACATCAGCTCAGTCTGATGCAGAGTTAATGAAAAAAGTACAAGAAGATGTTTTGAGATATTTCTGGGATTATGCCCACCCCAATTCCAAGTTAGCTAGAGAACGAATACATGAAAATAACATTTTATTTAATCAAAATACCGTCACTACCGGCGGTTCAGGATTTGGCTTCCTAAATATATTGATGGGAATAGAAAATCAATTCATAGCAAAGGCAGAGGGTATTAGTAATCTAGAGACAGCTCTAGACTTTCTCAAAAATGCAGACCGTTTTCATGGCGCTTGGCCACACTGGATGAATGGAGATAGTGGTGAAGTAATTCCCTTTAGTACTCTAGATAATGGCGGAGACATAGTGGAAACCGCTTTTTTATGTCAAGCCTTGATTTGTGTAAGAGAATATTTTAAAAATGGAAATACACAAGAACAAGCACTAGCTCAAAAAGCTGATGAATTATGGAAAAGTGTAGAATGGAATTGGTATACAAATGGAGAAAACCACCTATATTGGCATTGGTCTCCTGATTATGAATGGCAAATGAATTTTCAAATTGAAGGATACAATGAAAGCTTGATTACTTACATACTGGCGATATCATCACCAACTAATCCAATTTCAACTGATATTTACCACAATGGATGGGCAAAAAACGGAAATATTTTAAGTGGAGCGACAAAATATGATATTCCTGTTATATTTAATCACAAAGGCACAAATGGCAATGTAGGTCCTTTATTTTGGGCTCACTATTCTTATTTAACACTTGACCCACGTGGACTAACTGATAGCTATGCAAATTATTGGGATGTTGTAAAAAATCATACCCAAATTATATACCAACATTGCATCCAAAACCCTGAAGAATACAATGGATATAGTGAAAAATGCTGGGGCTTAACTGCCAGCTATTCACGTAATTCTGATGGTAGTACAGGTTATGCTGCCCATCAACCAAATAATGATAAAGGAGTAATTTCTCCTACCGCTGCATTATCTTCATTTCCATACACTCCCGTGGAATCCTTAAGATTTTTAAGGTACTTATACGAAGAGGTACAAGATGAATATATTGGAATAGCCGGTCCTTATGATGCCTTTTCTCTACATTACCAATGGAAAACCCCAAGATATTTGGCCATTGACCAAGGAACTATAGGTCCTATGGTTGAAAATCACAAAACACAGTTGTTTTGGAACTTATTCATGAATGCGCCAGAAATTAAACAAGGATTGATAAAACTCGGATTTTCATCCGCTCAACATGGATTTTGATAATTCCTAAAGGACTTCAACATTCAAATCTTCATATAAATAGTTAAAATTTACGCTCTTCTAATCCACGCATTATTCCCTTGAATAACTATTTATTTTTTGGAATATTTTTTACAGATATTTTACCAATTTAAAATTCAGTAAATTTAGATATTATTAATTTAAACTAAAAAACATCAAAATGAAAAAACTAATTACTTATTTATTCGCAGCTACTTTATTTTTAGCTTGCAATAACACAAAAACAAAAAAAGAAGCAAATGCTCCAATAGAGGAAACATCCAATGATGCAGCTAAAAAAGTTGGAGATTCAACTCCTCACATTCTAATAGTCAACTATAACCTTAAAGATATGACCATTGAGGAGCATAATGAATTAGGGGCTAATGTTGCTCCAAATTTTACACCTGAAAAAATTGATGGCCTTATAGGAAAATCATTTATTGGAAATATTGAAACGGGTGTTTATGGAGGTGCTTACCAATTTACCTCAAAAGAATCAGCTGAAAAATATATAAGTTCAGAATTTTGGTTAGGAATTGAAGCACATCCTAATCTAGTAAATTTTACAAAAGAAATTTATAGTGTTCCTGAATTTTCAAGTAAATCTAATGGTATATGGGCACAAAGAAAAACCTCATCCAATGTAGATGATGCAATGGGAATGCACGTACTTATTGTAAGATATAATCTTAAAGAAATGACCCTTGAGGAACACTATGGATTAGGTGTTAATGTTGTACCAAATTTTACGCCTGAAAAAATTGAGGGTCTAATAGGGAAATCATTCATTGGAAATGTTGATACTGGAGTGTTTGGAGGGGTATATCATTTCAAAAGTAAAGAGGCTATTGATAATTATTTAAGTTCTGACTTTTGGCAAGGAATAGAAGATCATCCTAATCTAGTTAATTTTACAAAAGAAATTTATGGGGTTGCTCCAATTTCAACTATTTCAAATGGAATCCCAACTCTTTAAATATAGCATTGGTAGAAATAAAAATTAGAGTTTTAACACCTCTTTCCATAAAATAGACCCACAACCTATATGGTGTGGGTTTTTTATTTTTTGTAAATCTTTTCTCAAAAAAGTTTGACTTCACCCTATTTAGCAATTTTAATCATAATTTGTTTTAATAGATTAAGGCGCATTATCAACAATACCTTTTCTGATACCCGATTAATTAATTCCAGTTGAATTGACTTTTTGACAATAAAGGAAATACCGTCAGATTTAGATAGATTTGGAGATAAACTACTAATTCTTGTATAAAAGTTCGATTTAACTTCCTTGCCTACCACAGCACTATTCCCAAGAATAAATTTTTATTGTTGGGAATATTATTGTTTAGACTTATTTATTCTTCCAAAAAGATTTAAAAAACAAACTCTTAAGGCTAAACCAGAAAGCCAAAATTCCTGGTAGGTCGGTTTTTGGAGACTTCCCTTTCCCAATACGTTGAATTTGAAGTTCATACCAAGGTAATTCTACCCCACCCAGTTTATCTAAAAACTTAACACCAATTTTGGGAGTCGGAGTTTCAAATCGTTTTACTGACCCGTCAAAAATTTGATTAGCTAAATAAGGATACAAGCAAAACGGTCTTGCTAAACCAACAATATCTAAACTACCATCCACCAATGCTTTCTCCATTACTGAAACAGTACGAAATCCACCTGTAAGTAGCAAAGGTGTTTTAATTAATTTTCGAGCTTTTTCTATATAATCTAGGAAATAAGCCTCACGCGATATGGTGCTTTTCTTGCGATCTCCTTGAATCATAGCTGGCCTCTCGTAAGTTCCACCAGATATTTCAATCAAATCGATTCCTTCATTCCCTAGGAGGCTAATCACTTCCATAGATTCTTCTTCTGTAAACCCACCTCGCTGAAAATCTGCAGAATTAATCTTAATTCCTATTGGATAATGCGAGCCTACTTGACGACGAATTTCACGATAAATCTCTAAAACAAAACGTGCCCTATTTTTAAGAGAACCACCCCATTGATCTTTTCGTATATTACTATTAGAAGATAAAAACTGACTAACTAAGTAACCATGAGCACCATGAATTTGACAACCTGTAAAGCCTGCTTCTTTCATGATTTTTGCGGTAGTTCCAAAGCGTTTTATAATATCCCAAATTGCATCTTCTGTCAATGCTGTTGGCATTTTAAACATTTTGGAGGCACTGCCCATATTTAGCGATATAGCAGATGGCCCAACTATTTTTCTGTTAATTGCTGCAAAAGCCTGCCTACCTGGGTGGTTTATTTGTGGCCAAAGATGCACACCTGTTCCTTCCACTGATTTAGCCCATTCTTTTAACAACTTAAAATACTTGTAGTCTTCAACTACTACATTACGGGCCTCACCCAGTGCCATTGAATCTACCATCACATTTCCCGTTATCAGCAAACCCGGATTACCTTTCGCCCAAACCCGATATGCATTTATTAAACCCTTACTTGGCGCGTGGTTTCGTGTTCCAAAATTTTCACTCATTGCAGACTTTGCAATTCTGTTTTTTAAGATGGAGCCGTTCGGTAAAGTAAAAGGAGTGGCAATATTTTTCATTAATATTTTTTTTCAAATATATTTAAAACATCATAGAAAAGACTAAATAATATCCTTAATTCTCAAGTAAGGTATATTTTCAGATTACATTTATTTCGGATAACTCTATTAAATCTTTCCTAAAAACGTTGGATATAACTACCTTCTCCTCCACTTTGAATCATAGTTTGTTTTAATAGATTAAGATGCATTATCAGCAATACCTTTTCTGATACCAGATTAATTAATTCCAGTTGAATTGACTTTTTGCCAAATAAAGGATTTTCAGCTCAAAGCATTTCAAAATATATAAAAAACTGATAGTAAAATAGATTAATTGCATTTTTAAATTAAAAACCGTATATTAGAGACTAATTGAAATATATCTTAAAATGAAAAAAATACTAAATTTAAGTTTATTGTTTGTGTTTGTAATTTTTATTGGATGTGAAAAAAAGGAAAAACAATCTGATACAGAAAAAGCAGATGCATTAACATTAATGAAAGAATCCGCAGAAAGATTTAAAAAATATTGGAATTTAGGCGATGCAAATGCCATTTCAAATGAGTTTTTAGAGGATGCGATAAGGGTTATTTCTAATCCAGCGAGCCCTTTAGAAGGAAATAAAAATATTAATGATTCTTTTACTTCAGCCTTCGCTGAAGGTAGTGAATTCAAAGACAGTAAAATTAATATAACTATTTCTGAAACTCGTTTTGTATCCAAAGATATTCTTATGGGTGCTGGAACTTTTGAGATTGTAGATAAATCAAATAATATTCTTGAAAGTGGGAAATGGGGTAATGTGTATAAGGTATCAGATTCGAAAATTAAATTTTTATTAGAGTCGGCTCACAGAACTATAGCACCTTCAGATGTTGAAATGAAAGAACCTATTGCACTGACTGAATCAATTTTATCTGAAGAAATTCATTTTGAAAAAATAAAGGCCAGTGTAGATAATTATATCAAATTTCAAAACGAAGAAAAGGCAGAACAACTCTCTATGCTTTTTACCCAAAACGGAATTCAATCTGTAAGCTCTAAAGATGGTGTCGTTATTGGGCGTAAAAAAATAGTATCCAATATAAGTTTTTCTGATGGACAAGTTCTAAATGCAAATATATTAGGGTATAGATATATTGGAGATTCATTAGCAATCGCCTATGGAAACTGGACTCAAACTGATGAGAAGTCGAATACTATGGTTGCAGGGCAATGGGGTAATTTATTCAAAATTGATGGAGATGTTGCATATCTTTTAATGGAATCTGCAGGGCTTATTAATTAATCAAAATTAAACAAGAAACCTCCTTTAAAGCGCATATTTCATGTAATTAAATAACTAACTTAATAACAATTAAAATGAAAAAATTAGTATTAGTATTAGCACTCATCCCATTATTAGGGTGGAGTCAAGTAAAATCGGGGAAGACTTATTCAGAGCACCCAGCTTATGATGTAATTACAAAATCTTACCAAATATGGGAATCTGGAACTGAAGCTGAACTCAGAGCACTCTATGCGGAGGAAGCGAAAATATGGGGGCCAGGTGTTGAGGAAGCAGGAACTGTTGATCAAGAAGTAAAGAACATGCTTTGGTGGCAAGAAAATTTTAGAGATATAAAATTCACTGTCATGGAAGGTGCGACACCAGATATCATAAAGTATAAGGATGATAAAGAAGGTGTTTGGACTATGGACTGGATGGTATTCTCTGCGGTGAATAAAACCAGTGGTTTACCAGTTAAAGTAAATCTTCACTCGAATGATTATGTGACTAACGAAGGGAAAATTAAGATGTCGGCAAACTATTATGACAAAGAGTCTGCTGGTACTCAAATTCAAGCGTCTCTAGGAATGCATAGAAACGGCCGCGTATATGATGAACATCCAATAATCGATACATTGAATAAAATGGTTGCACATTTTGAAGCTGGAGAAATATCGGAATTGGCCTCTTACTTTTCAGATGATGCAGACTTCTATAGACTCGGTGTAGACGGCAAATTAAATTTAGAGGAACGCACTGCTTCATGGCATCAGGCAGTAGAAGCAAACAGTGTACGTAAATTTGAACAGTCAGGGTATCCAGATGCTATTTATTATTCAAGAGACAAAGGCCAGTGGGTAGTTCTGTCTTGGTGGTGGGTAAACAATACAAATGCAGAAACAGGAGAAGAAACTCGCAAATATTTACACATGAGTCACAATTTTAACAATGACGGCAAAGTCACTAGAGAGGTTATTTATATGGCTAATTAAAATAAGATCATATGTTTAATTGATTTTTGAACACTTGAAAGCAATAATTAAACATTTTTTCACAAAACATTTAACATTATTTTTTTTGCTTAAAAAAATATTTTAGTATATTTGTGACTGATAAGTGATAAACTTATCAATCTTTTTCATAGCAATTTTCCTCACTCCTAGGAGTGAGGTTTCTTTTTTATAAATGTTTCTATTTTTTTAGTACATTAGCAGCCCTTTAAAAATGTACCAAGTATGATATTAGGAGTTTCAATTACCGAATGGATTGGATATTTAGCATCACTAGCACTTATCATTTCATTTATGATGAAAAATGTGAGAACTTTAAGAATTGTAAATTCAATTGGGGCAATACTTTTTGTAATTTATGGAATTATGTTACAAATTTCTTATCCAATTATAATAACTAATGGATTTATTTTAGGGGCTAATATTTATTACTTATTTTTAAAAAAGAATTAAAAGCACATTGTTTGAAAAAAATTATTGTCTCTGTCACAAACGATTTAAGCACTGACCAAAGAGTTCAGAAAGTTTGTAACACCCTAAAAAACAATAATTTTGAAATCTATTTAATAGGAAGACAACTGCCAAGTAGTTTAAATTTAAACTTACCATATAAAACTTTTAGATTCAAACTACTTTTTAATAAAGGATTTCTGTTTTACGCAGAATATAACATCAGGCTCTTTTTTAAACTTTTGTTTTTAAAAAAAGATATTTTATTAGCGAATGATTTAGATACACTTCTCCCAAATTTTTTAATCAGTAAAATTTTTAATAAAAAACTTGTTTATGATTCTCATGAACTCTACACTGAAGTTCCTGAATTGTTAGACAGACCATTTATAAAAAATATTTGGTTGACTATTGAAAAGTGGATATTTCCTAAATTAAAAAATGTTTATACAGTTAATAA
>Ga0208894_1000975_pt1 | contig 18104 bp, 16 predicted proteins | sample ETNtaG_12_FD_185752 | JGI IMG/M metagenome (GOLD analysis project Ga0208894, IMG submission 185752) | Marine microbial and viral communities from oxygen minimum zone, Eastern Pacific Ocean - ETNP201306SV49 (SPAdes) (version 2) | ecosystem: Environmental > Aquatic > Marine > Oceanic ...
TCAAAGTTTTTCAATACCGTCTCATGGACATAGCCTGACTCTCCACTCCAAGAACTACTAGGTTCTGATAATACGGGAATAAAATTGATATGAGAATGATTTTCACTCCAGTCTGAAGGTAAATTTAAGTAAAAATCTTGCTCAGTCCTTACTCCCCAATAGAGGTGGATTGTTCTTGATGATTTAATTAGTATTAAATGCTCTATGATTGCCTTTATAGGTCCTAATCCAGTGCCACCAGCAATAAATATAATTGGGCAATCGCTCTCCTCTCTTAGAAAAAAACTGCCCTTTGGTCCTTCAATTCTTAAGATCGTCTTTTCTGTTAAAGTATTGAAGACAAAGTTAGTAAACTGTCCACCCTCAACAAAACGAACATGCAGTTCGATTAAATTTGAATTGACCGGCGCATTGGCAATAGAGAAGGCCCTAGGCTCAAAGTCAGGATGCTCAATATCAAGATATTGACCAGCTAAATATTGGAGAGATTGAGACCCTGGCATCTTTAAGATGAGCTGAACGACATCATGATTTAAATGATTCACCTCTTCAACGCGACAAGGCATACTTCGGATCTGAATGTTAGCTAGTGAGTCGAGCTCATCTACTGAAATATACAAGTCGCTTTTTGCTTTGCACTGACACAATAAAGCTATATTGGCATCCTCTTCTTCCGAACTTATAGCCTCTGGCGTCTCGCCATCATATGAAATTTCACCTTTTAAGATAACCGCTTTACATTGACCACAAAACCCATTTTGACAGCCGTATGGAAAATTGTAGCCATTTGAAAGGGCACCATCTAAAACTGATTCATCGCCACCAGACTGGAAGGATTTGCCACTAACCTGATTTAATACTGTAAACATCGTTTAAGTGATACAAATATAAAGCTGATATTATAATGTAGGTCATAGAGAATTAAGCCTAGTATTGTTATGACTATTGAGTCTAGAAATTTTGTTTTGTTTTTGATGGGACCAACAGCCTCTGGGAAGACTGAACTAGCCATAGAAATCAGTAAAATCATCGACTCAAAATTAATCAGCGTTGATTCAGCGCTTATCTACAAGGGCATGGATATAGGTACTGCAAAGCCTGACAAGGAAACGCTTAAAAGCTTCCCTCATGAGTTGATAGATGTTTGCAATCCTGAGGATAGCTTTTCAGTCACCGATTTTATATCACTCGCAAAAAAACACATAAAAACAGCTTTAAATAATGGAAAGCTTCCAATTTTAGTGGGGGGTACTTCATTTTATTTTAATGCTTTAGAGCATGGCTTATCTTCACTTCCTGCTTCAACAGATGAATCTCGAAAACACTTTAATAATCTTTTAAAAAAACTGGGGAGTGAAAAATTACACGAAAAGTTACAAGAGATTGATCCAAAATCAGCAGAAAGAATTCACCCTAATGATTCACAGAGAATAACAAGAGCACTCGAAGTTTACGATCTTTCGGGAGAAACTTTAAGCGCACTTCAGGGCAACAAAAATCAAAATAAGTTGGACCTTAAGATAAAAAAAATTGTACTTATGCCTGAACGATCTGAGCTTCATAAAAGAATTGAAGATCGATTTATAGAAATGATTAAAAATGGCTTTCTAGATGAAGTCAAAACCCTAAGAAAAAACCAAAAACTTAATTTAGATTTAGCGTCTATGAGGTGTGTTGGATACAGACAAGCTTGGAATTATTTTGAAGGTGTTTATAGCAAAAAAGAAATGGTTGAAAAAGCTATCGTAGCAACAAGGCAACTATGTAAGCGCCAGTGTACATGGCTAAAAAATGAGAATGAAGCGCTGATTCTAAGAAAGCCAAATATGGATAAAATTGTCAATTACCTCAAATAACTCTTTCAGTATATTCAGTTAATCTCTATTCAAAGAAATACTATAACGTAGCAATTACACACTTCTATTTCTTATCTTCTCCATAGTATTGAGCATAGTTCTAAAACTATCTATAGTGGTTTCGAATTCTTCATCTGTTAGTTCAGATACTACTAGATCTTCAATCTCATGGAATTTAGGCTCATGGAATTTAGGGAAAAGTTTTTCCATCAACTTTTCTCCAGCCGGAGTAATATGAACAACAACTTTTCTAGCGTCATCTGAGTGAGGGACTCTTTGACAGTAACCATGTTTCTCAAGTGTTATTAAAATACCAGACAATGTACTTTTTGCAATGCCAGCATTTTTTGCTAATTTGGCAGTCTCAAGATCTCCCCATACCCAAATTAACCGCATCACAACAAATCCAGAAAAAGATAAATTAAACTCTTTAAATAGGTTTTTTTCTGAATAGTTTTTAATAATCGATGTAAGTCTAGTAATAATCAGAATAACTGATACAGAACGCTCATATCTGTCGAAAATACTACCTTTTGAAAGTGGTGTATCTACGCCTATTGTTGCCAAAAAACTATCTCCCTAAGATTTCACGATAAGAGTGATTATCTTAAAGAATGATTTTTTTATCTTTGATTTAAATCAAGTCCAAAGAACTAAATGGCTTAGATTGAATTAAAAACAAATAACTATTTACTTTGATCATTATTTGTAAAATTTTCCATAGTATTGAGCATAGTTCTAAAACTATCTATAGTGGTTTCGAATTCTTCATCTGTCAGTTCAGATACTGCTAGATCTTCAATCTCATGGAATTTAGGGAAAAGTTTTTCCATCAACTTCTCTCCAGCCGAAGTAATATGAACAACAACTTTTCTAGCATCATCTGAGTGAGGGACTCTTTGACAGTAACCATGTTTCTCAAGTGTTTTTAAGATACCAGTCAATGTACTTTTTGCAATGCCAGCATTCTTTGCTAATTTGGCAGTCTCAAGATCTCCCCATACCCACATAACCCACATCACAGTAAACCCAGAAAAAGATAAATTAAACTCTTTAAATAGGTTTTTTTCTGAAAAATTTCTAATCACTGATGTCAACCTAAATGCATTTGAAATAATAGAAACTGATCGACCATACAGCCCAACAGAGATTAAGTGTTCCTTAGCTTTTGCTTCAGCTTTTGAAGGCCTTGGTTGAGCTTTATTGTTAAAATTTTTCATTAATTTATACTAGTTTAGGTCAAATTAGTTCTAGCTAGTGTTGTCCCTCCCTTCCAAGACACTCCCACTTGTCGGTAATATCCTTTTATTAATTCTTCAGGAGTAAGCAATTGAAATTCTTCAACTGGTGAAGAGAAAAAATCAATCTCAAAAGAGCCTTTGAAGGTGAGCCCAATCTCTGCATCATAGCCTGACATAGTAACTACCTCATTCAAACTATCTTTACCATCACATTCAATCGAAGGCATCCATCGATTATGAACCATCGGCAATGCATTGACAAATCCTGAATGGTCTGACTCATCCTCAATCGTGAATTTAGCTTCAATTAATCGATGGTCATATGCAGCAAGCGTTGCGCCAAAAGTTCCTCCTGGCTGAAGTCGAGGTCCCGCCTTACCAACACTAGTAGGTCTAGTTAAATGAATGGAGCCGATTTTTTTTGGATATCCTTGAAATTGACCTCGCATAACGGCATAGTCTTTATCGACCCATATGTATACGCAACGTGAGTATGTTTTTCCTTGAAATTTACACCTTACTACAAAAAATACTTCTTTATATTGAGCTCTCATAGGATCTAATAATTCATTAAAGTCATCACTACAACTTTGCCAGTCAGCCCAAATTACTGCAACGGCTCCAGGATCTTCATCAGCCAATTTAAATCCCTCAGGCAAAAGTTCAGCCACACGATCAGGATTTGTTCTATACTCAAGAGTCAAGAGAGTTCCAGAGTAGTGCCAAGGAACATTAGGAAGTAATGACGAAACACCAGTTGATGTTCTTGGAAACATGAAACCTTTTAAAGACATAATTAATATTTATTTCAAATAAAAAAATTATATTATATAATAAATTCATTCGTACCCAAATGAATTCAAAAAAAATTCTTTACTGGGTTTAATTTCATAATATAATATATTCATTCGTACCCAAATGAAATAAGGAAGAACACTAATGACAACTAAAGAATATCGAAGAATATTGTTAAATGGCTATCCAGTCCAGACTTCAGTTGAGGGCAACGAACTTGTAACAAAAGATGGAAGAAGCATTGACATTAAAGAAGCTCAGCACCTTCCTCCTACACAACCTTCTAAGATAATTTGCGTCCATTTAAATTACGAAAGCCGCGTCAAAGAATACATTACAAAATTACCTCCTGCTCCCACATATTTTCATAAACCTATTACTGCACTGAATAGTCATAATGGAGATATTGTTAGGCCTGAACGTTGCAAATGGCTTAACTATGAAGGCGAGATTGCAATTGTTATCGGTCGAAACTGTCGTAATATTAGCCCAAAGGAAGCTAAGGACTATATCGCCGGATATACAATAGCAAATGATTATGGGCTGCATGATTTTAGGGATACTGATGCTGGCTCAATGCTAAGAGTTAAAGGTTCAGATACGCTTTGCCCAGTTGGACCTGGGCTTGTTACAGGCTGGGATTTTCACAATAAAGGTATTCGTACTATTGTCAATGGAAAGGTGATGCAAGATGCAAATACCAATGAGATGGAATGGGATATGAATTATCTTGTTGCAGATATTGCACGCAACATTACTCTAGAACCAGGAGATTTATTGCTTTCTGGCACCCCAGCCAATAGTCGCCCAGTTAATCCTGGTGATATTGTTGAAGTTGAGGTTGAAGGCTTAGGCTTACTATCAAATAAAATTGTACATGGAAAGATACCAATACGTAATGATGTCGGCGCCCAACCATCTAGTTCAGAAGAAGTGATCTCTACAGCTATGGGTGGTGACTGGGAATTCCGAGGCCAAAGAGCGGCAGGTGGCCAAGGCGCAAAATTCTATAAATCATCTCTAGAAAAAAAATAAACTATGGAAAAAATACTAAAAACAGTTTGCCCAATAAATAATGATGATATTGACGCAGACATTACAAGTCATGATACATTTGAAAAAGGATTTCCTCATATGGCATTTAAAAGAATGCGTGATGATGACCCTTGTGCCTGGGTTGATGAAAAGGATGGGGGTAAAGGTTTTTGGGCAGTCACTAGATATAATGATATTAGAGAAGTTAATGGCTTACCAAAAATCTTCAGCTCAGCTCAAGGTATTCGTCTAGAGGAGCAATCTAAAGAGGAATTTGAAGCTCGAAAAACATTCCAAGAAACTGATCCGCCAATACACACTCGTCAACGAATGATGTTTCATCGAGGCTTTACACGTAAACTTGTTTCAACCTACGAACCATTGATTCGTGAAATTTGTAACGATATCCTTAATGATGCAGTTGATTTGAGTGAAGTCGACGCCACTAAAGAAATTGCTAAAAAATTACCAATGAGAATGTTAGGACGAGTTGTAGGTACACCTGATGAAGACGCTGAATGGCTAGTTTCAAGGGGTGACGCAATGATTGCCAACAGTGATCCAGATTTCACGGACCATGTTATTGACAAAGTAGATACAGACGAATATAGATTTTTACCATTTAGATCTCCTGCGGGTAAGGAAATTTACGATTATGGAGAAAAACAAAAAAAACTTCGTGAAAATCATAATATGGGTGATGTTATGTCAATGCTTCTTCAACCAGACAAGCAAGGGGACAAACTTTCAGATCTTGAATTTAAAAACTTCTTTGCATTGATGGTAGCTGCAGGTAATGACACTACAAGATACACAATGGCATCGTCTATGCACGCCCTAGCAAACAATCCATATATTTTTGATTACCTAAAATCTGCTCCTGATGATGCTCCAATTTGGTTGAGTGCTACCGAAGAATTCATCAGATGGGCATCACCAACTATGCACTTTAGGCGAACTGCTACAGAAGACTACAAACTTCACAATAAAAAAATAAAAGAGGGTGATAAAGTCGCAATATGGTTTACATCTGGAAACTATGATGAGCGTAAATTTAGTAATCCATTTAGCTTCGACTTAGAGAGAGAAAATAATCAACATATTGCTTTTGGACAAGGAGGACCTCATACTTGTTTAGGAATGTGGCTTGCTCGTCTAGAAGTTAGGGTAGCAATGCAAGAATTACTAAAGAGAGTGTTAAAAATTGAACAAATAGGTCCTGAAAAATACTTACGCTCTAATTTTATTCGTGGTATAAAAAACTTACCCGTGAGATTAACATCGGCATAATAATATTGATCAATTAACTAAAGGAGACAAAATTAGAGATGAATGATTATAGAAGAATTCGAGTGCTCTTCTCAGATCACTTGGGTCTAGCAAGAGGAAAATACCAACCAATAAACACTGCTTCAGGCGAAGAGGCTAAGTTTTGCATTAGTTTATATGGGCTTACTTATGATAAACAACTCTTACCAGCCCCAGGAAGCGGCCTATTAGATGGCTTGCCTGATATAGTTGCCAAATACAAAAAAGAGGACATTCGCCCTTCATGGGAAGCTGATACTGGTGTAGTAATACCAGACATTGAATTTAAAGGAGAGCCTCTAGCACATTGTGGACGAAATGTTTTAAAAAAGACAATAGCTCAATTTGAAAAAATTGGCTTAACCCCATATATTGGAATCGAACTTGAAGCCTATGTTTTTGAAAAAGACAATGATGATAACTGGGTACCTTACAACACTCCAGGAGCATACGTATATGGAACTGGAGCAAAGATAGACCCTGCAGGTTTAATAGATGCAGTTTGGGAAGAAGCTGAAGCTTGCGGCATTGAACTAGAGTCTTTTAATTCAGAATTTGATTCACCACAATTTGAATTAACCTTAAAGTATGGTAAAGCCTTGGAAGCTGTTGATCAGATCTTTTTATTCAAATCAATGGCAAAAGAAATTTTTGAACAAAATGGCTATTTATTAAGCTTCATGCCCAAGCCTTTATCAGCAAATGGCGGAAGTGGGATGCATATTAACTTTAGTTTCGATAATAAAAAAGGAAAGAATGCAATTTATGATAAATCTTCTAGTGATGGAGTGTCAGATATTGCGAAAAAATCAATCTCTGGACTAATTCATCACCATGAAGGTATTGCAGCTCTAGTTGCGCCAACAGTTAACTCTTACCGCAGATTATTGCCAGCGAGTCTTTCAGGATATTGGGCAAACTGGGGCTATGATCATAGAGGTGTTACTACTAGAATTCCAGATGACCGTGGACCTCTCTCGAGGATTGAATTTAGGATGGCAGATTGCGCCGCAAACCCATACACTGCTGTAGCCACAGTTCTTCAAGCAGCAAAATTAGGGATAGAAAATGATTATGAGTTGCCTGATGCAGAAACTCAAGACTGCCTAGAGTCGCAAAGTACAGATAGACACGTCCCAGATAACCTTGCACTGGCGTTAGAAGCTCTAAATGCTGACAAAGCCCTTTGTGAAGCTGTAGGTCAAGAGTTGGTAGATAATCATACTGCTATCAAGGAACAAGAATGGCAAGGTTACATCTCCCACACGACAGATTGGGAGGTTGATCAATATCTCAAGTTTATTTAAATTTAAGCGATGTCAAATAAAGTTACTATAAATGGTGTTGAGGTTTCAACGGATCACTATATTAATGGACAGCGAATTTCCTCAGAAAAAAAATTCTCTGTAATCAATCCAAATAATCCGAGTGAAATTCTCGCTGAAGTATCAAGAGGGGATGAAACAACTGCAAAGTTTGCGGTTTCATCAGCTAGAAATGGATTTAATGTATGGTCAGAAATGACCGTGGATGAACGCTCATTAATTATGCACAAATTGGCCGACCTGATTGATAGCCATGTTGATGATATTTCACTCATTGAATGCCTAGATATGGGAATGCGTCACGAAAGCCTAAGAAATAGAGTTATCCCTCGAGGCGCTAGAAATTTTCGTTCATATGCCGATATAGCAAAAGAATATAAACCAAGAAAATGGCATTCAAACACTACAGAAAATGAAATCCAAAGAATGCCAAGCGGCGTTAGTGTCATAATCACACCTTGGAATGCACCGTTTATGTTATCCACCTGGAAATGCGCACCAGCCCTGGCAGCAGGTAATAGTGTCATTTTAAAACCTGCAGAGTGGTCTCCGCTTTCAGCATCATTATTAGGTGATTTGATCGATGAAGCGGGTTTCCCTCCAGGAGTTTTTAACATTGTTCAGGGGATAGGTGAAGAGGTTGGAGCAGCACTTGTATCAAATCCAAATGTAAATCGTGTCTCCTTTACAGGCTCTCCAGAAGCGGCTAGATATATTGGAAAATCAGCTGCTGAAAACATTATTCCATTTACAGGAGAATTAGGCGGCAAAAGTCCACTAATTATCTTTCCTGATGCAGACTTTGATGCTGCAGTTAAAAAAGCAGTTGGGCAGTTTGATGACTCTGGACAAGTATGTCTCGCTGGAACAAGATTATTAGTTCATTCATCCATTAAAGAAAAATTTTTAAAACGATTCTTGGAGCTAACTGCCGAACAAAAACTAGGTCCAAGCTTTGATGACTCAACGGAAATCACTCCAATGATTCATCCAGATCATTTAAAAAATGTTAATGATTTTGTTAGCCGAGCAAAAATCAATGGCGATAAAATTCTTTGTGGAGGAAATATCTATAAAAAAGGTCACTTATGGTTTGAGCCAACCTTGATCGAACCTCTCTCAAATGAATCTGAAGTGATCCAAAAAGAAATTTTTGGTCCCGTACTAACTCTTCAAACATTTAATGATGAATCAGAGGCAGTTGAATTAGCAAACAGCACGAAATACGGACTCTCGGGCATGGTATATACAAGTAATAAAGCCACTGCTCAGCGCGTAGGACGTGCCGTCCGTGCAGGCACGGTCTGGGTTAATTGCTTCCTGATAAGAGATTTAACTGCGCCATTTGGTGGATTTGGTATTAGTGGCATTGGTCGTGAAGGTGGAGATTATGGGATTGACTTTCATAGTGATTTAAAAACTTTCCAGGTATTGGATAACTCTCTGACTGATTGAAAAACTTATTATCTAAAGGATAAAAAATTATGGCATTAGTTAAATACATCTTAGAAGACAACTCCGAAGTAACTATTGAGGCTCATGTAGGCCAAAATTTAATGCAAATTGCAATAGAGAATGATGTTGAAGGAATTGAAGGTGCATGCGGTGGCTCGTGCATGTGTGCCACTTGCCATGTTAAGGTTGAATCAGTTAATGGCGTTGAACTTGAGGAAAGGTCTGAGCTGGAGCTTGAAGTATTGGAAATGGAAATTGACGAGGTCGCAACAAATAGTCGACTTGGATGTCAAATTGAAATCAATGAGGAAATAGAATCTATCACTGTTCGCATCGAGTCTATTCAGAGTATCTAGAATGTCAGTAGTCATTATTGGAGCTGGACATGCTGGAACAACTGCAGCCGCAGCCCTAAGAAAATTTGATAAAGACATTAAAATTTCACTTTTCTCTGAAGAAGGAAGTATTCCATACCAGAGACCCCCTCTTTCAAAAAAAACGATTTTTTCTGATACTCAAAACTATGATCTAATTTTAGGTAAAGATTTCTATAATAAAAATGGTATTCAGCTGAATTTAAATTCGGCTGTTAAAGAAATAAATCCTGTCCAAAGTTACGTTAGATTTAATTCAAAAGAAATTATTGAATATGATCAACTCATAATCGCAACTGGAACTAAAGGTTATGAACTCAATATCCCTGGCGGCGAGTTAGCCCAAACTCTCTATTCAATAAATGATGCCCAGAAAATAGCAAAATCAATTTCTAAAGCAAAAAAAATAGCCGTGATTGGTGGTGGCTTTATTGGCTGTGAAATTGCTTCCGGAGCCCGAAAACAAAATAAAGAAGTAACTTTATTAGAGGCTGGAGCATCAATTTTAGGCCGCTCAGTTGCGCCTATTTTTGCCAAATCTGTTTCAAAATATCACCATTCTCAAGGTATCAATATTTTGACAAACTGTAAGGCTTTATCTATTAATCATAATGGAATTGAAACAACCTCTTCAATCATCTCAGCAGACTTAGTTATTGCAGGCATTGGGGTGACTCCAAATATCAAACTTGCTGTTGAAGCTAATTTAGATATTGATAATGGTGTTTTAGTTAACGAATACCTTCAAACGTCAAATGAAAATATCTTTGCAATTGGCGATATTGCAAACTTTCCATTTAATTCTGATTCTGGCCGTCTTAGATTAGAATCTATACAAAACGCTAGTGACCAAGCGAAGACCGTAGCAAAAAATATAATAGCGCTTAGAAACAATCAACAATTTCAAAGCTACACACCGATACCTTGGTTTTGGTCAGATCAGGGTGATTTAAAGTTGCAAATGGCTGGCGTTGGCAACTTAAATGCAAAACACCACGTACTCGAAAATCAAACTGATGGAACTTTAACTGTTCTTCACCTTGTAGAAGGTCAATTAGTTGCTATAGATACTCTCAATCATGGCTTAAATCATATTTGCGGAAGAAAACTTCTTTCACACAAAAAACCCATTTTGATTGATGACATTAAAAGATTTAAAGGAGATCTAAAAAGCTTAGTTAAGGAACTAAATTAACAAATAAACGTGTATTAATTATTTCCAGCCGCTTACTGGACGATCAAACCAAAGATGGACCTGACCAGTACCAGTTGCATTTTCATAATCACCAAATTGCTGGCCTTTTGCTTTACAATCAATTCCTCCAATTGCCTCTGCCATCATTAGATAATGACCAAATTTTCCTTCTGGAGAAAACTGATAATAATCATCCATTCCATCAAATACGGATTTATGGTCACCATTTATTAACCACTCTATTCGTTTCTCATCAGCCTCTCTTGCCTCTTTTGTATGAACATGTATAGGGTCGGAAGCTTCATGTTGCTCCAGTTCTCCAAGCGGCCAAAACTTATGACTCAATCCACCACTTGCTAAAATAACTACTCGCTTGTTAGATTGTTCAACGGCTTCTTTTAATCCTCTACCAACTCTAATAAATTGCTCTTTTTTAGCAGTGGCGCAAATACTCATTGAAAGCCATTGTTCATCGCCTTGAAGGTACTCAAGCATATTGATAGTTGGATAGTGAATCGGTAAATGCTCATTATTATTGGAAGAACAACGCACACCATTATTGTTTACACATTCGGCAATATTGGTGGCTAAATCAGGGTTTCCAGGAATATCAAATGGAATACTATTCATTGTCCGAGGGAGCTCATCAGAAGTATAAAAGCCTTGGCGTCTTTTATGGCTAGCTACAATAAACTCTACAATAGTAAACCAATGCGTATCAATAACAATCACTAAATCTGGCTGAAGTGGCTCAAATACTTGTTGCTTAATCTCATTTAAACCAGGCACCAAAGAAATTTCTTGGCCATCATTTAGAGCATATCTTTGCTCTTTATTCATCATAATTGTTGGTGCATGTGATACAAGACCAGCGCCGACTATTTCACCCAAAATATATTCTCCGATATAACCAAAAAAATTATACAACAACGATTTTGTTCGTACACGAACAATATACTATAATGCTAATTATTAGTCAATAAAATCTATGATTTATAATAACAAAAAATTATTTTTTTTCAACATTAGAAAGATAAAAGTTGAAAAAATCCATTATCCATTTTGACCAAATAGTTGAATCTGACTTTCCAATATCAATACGAGTATTTGCTTTCTTAATATCTTTATCGCTCAATATAGGTTTTGTAACTTCAAGGAACTTATACATTGCACGCTTTGGTTGTTCAGGATGGCCTTGTAAACAGAGAATATTGTCTCCAATAGTGTATGCATAGTAAGGATAATCTTCAGAGCTAGCAAAACTTATAGCTTCTTTTGGTAACCTGGTTACTCTCTCCTTATTGAAATGGAATAAGTCTGAAGTAATTATCTTTTTTTTCATCCATGGTAATTTTTTACTGACGTTTAAAGAAAAGCTTCCAATCATCCAGCCTTTTTCATTGCTATTAACAATACCGCCAAAATGCTTTGCAATTAACTGGTGGCCAAAGCACACTCCAACAATGGGTTTGCTTATATTATGGGCTTTATCAACAAAATCTGAAAGTATTTTTATCCATTCATCTTTATCATGAACGCTTACAGGACTACCTGTTAATAAATAACCATCATAACTTTCGATATTTTCAGGAAACTGATACTCGGAAACATAATAAATATCAAACTTTGCACTCACATTTTCTGGCTCTAACAAGCTAACAAATTTCTGACCATCTGTAATACCATTGTCATCATTCCAATGCTTCTTGGGGACTGAGTCGAGTATCGCAATTTTTATTGGATGATTATTCACTTACCATCTACCAATAATTATGCCCAACTTTTCATCGGTTTCTGGGGAGCGTTTATAGAGCTCATCTAAAGCAACTACTGTCCTTTTTTTTCTATGCCTTAACCAATAAAATAATTGACTCTCAAAATTACCTAGTTCTTTTGAATGATCTTGACTTTCTCCCAAATCATTAAACTCATTAGGATCATTTATCAAGTCATAGAGTTGGGGACGGTATCCCTCCCAATAAATGTATTTCCATTGACTATTTTTAATCATATAGCCTCGACATTCATAAGGGTGCTTATTAAGAATTTGTCTGGCTCCCCTATCGCCGTAGTCTATTTCAGCAAAAACGGTATCTCTCCAAGCTAAATTATCTCCATAAAGTAAAGGAACAAGTGAATGTCCCTCCATTCTATTGGATGCGAAAGAGCCATCCATCATGTCAACTATAGTCGGGACTATGTCAACCGACTCGGTCATCCTGATTTCTGAAGTTCCACGTAATTTATTAGGTATTTCTGGGTCAACAATGATTAATGGAATTCTAATTGAAGGCTCATGAAATAAGTCTTTCTCGCCAAGATAATGATCACCAAGATAATCTCCGTGATCACTGGTAAAAATAATTGAAGTATTTTCACTTAAATTATTTTCATCCAAAAATGACATAAGTCTACCAATATGATGATCAATTTCAGTAATTAATCCCATGTAGGTTGGAATTACATGCCTACGTTTTTTCTCATTGGTGTAATTTTGAGAGTATTCAAGTTGTTGAAAGGCTGAAAGAACAGGATGAGGATTTTTTATTTCAACCTTATCTTTATTAACCTTTAACACATCTGAATCTTTATAAATTTCATGATATGGAGCAGGGGCTAACAATGGCCAATGAGGATTAAAGTAACTTAAATGGAGGCACCACCCTTTACTAGGGTTCCTTGAAGCAATATATTCCATTGCACGATTTGTTAGAAAAGCTGTCTCAGAATGTTGTGCATCAATATCGGAAGACAAATGAGCATTTCTCATTTCCCAACCGCTATATTTAACACCGGATTGAGTTGCTGTATTGGCAGCATTTTCCCAAGGATTGTGCATCTTATAACCTTGAGATACTAAGTAATTGTTATAACCTACACCCTCCTGGAGTATTGGCTCAGGATATAAACCAAAATACTGCTCAAAAGGAGTAAATCCATTATCATGTCGATCTAAAGCTATTTCAGACTCTATAGGGATATCAAGACGTTTTAATGCCTCTTTATTTGGTCGACCCTCGCTCTTACCTATAACATGCGCTTCACCACCAAGTTCTCGAACATAATCACCCAAAGTAACCTCATCTACCCGTAATGGATCATCATTTGCCATCACTCCATGACTAGACATATAGCGACCCGTATAAAAACTTGCTCTACTAGGACCGCATAATGGAGCATTACAATGGCTGTTTTCAAACAACATGCCTCTACTAGCAAGCATATCGATGTTGGGTGTTTTTATACTTGGATGGCCAGTACAACCAAGATAGTCATACCTTAACTGATCACACATAATAAAAAGAACATTTTTTTTCATATGATTTTTAATCAATTAGTTTCTTTTTTTTTGTATTGTCTCCATACTACCCAAAAATGGATTGATAATGCGATTACAATGATTGCAAAAATTGTTCCTGAAATTGGCCTATCGATATAATTAAAAAGATTATCAATACGAGCCTGACTTGCGCGAAATTTTTGCTCCATAATGGTACCTAATACCATTCCAAGGATGATTGGCACAATAGGTAGGTCAAGTTTCTTTAAAACGTAACCAAAGATACCAAAAAATGCACACATTATGCAATCAACAAAAGAATTCCTGAGTGTATACACCCCAACAAATGAGAGGCCTAAAATAGTGATACCCAAAAAACGTTGCGGTATCTGAATTATTCTGAGTAGAGATTTTGTTGCAACTAATAAGAAAATCATCACTATGATATTTATTATGAACAGACTCTCATATAGTCCATAAACAAAATCAATATGGTTTTCAAATAAATCTGGACCTGGAATAATGCTATGGACATAAAAGACTGACAACATCATTGCAGTTAAAGCTTCACCTGGAATTCCAAGCGCCAAAAGAGGTATCATGGCTGCAGCTGGAACGGCATTATTTGCCGCTTCCGCGGCAATAATTCCTTCTGGAGCGCCCTTACCAAACCTTTCTGGCTTTTTAGAAATTCCTCTGGCTATGTTGTATGAAAAAAATTGTGCTAAGAATTCTCCTACACCAGGAATTATTCCCATTATGACTCCCATACAAGAAGAAATTATAGCAACAGTTTTATATTTTATAAAACCAAAAAATCCTTCATGTTTTCCGCCCTTCAAACTAGGCATTGGAACTTTTTTATCATTTCCCGTAAGTAGAATAAGTGCTTGTGAAACAGCAAACAAACCAAGCAATACAGTAATTAAATCAAATCCAGATAAAAGCCATGATTGATCGAAAGTAAATCGCTTCGTATATTTAACGCTTTCCATACCTACAGTACTTATAAACATCCCAAAAAATACTAGCATTCCAGCGATTACAGTTTGTTTTCGATGAGAAATAACGACTAAAACTAAACCCAATAAAGCAGCCATTAATATATCTCTGGAACCAAATAATGGCGCCACTTTCGCTATCAAAGAGGTCATAAAAATAAGAGCAATTATTGAGAAAATACCACCAGTAAATGAAGACCAATAAGCCAGAGTGATTGCTCGCCTTGCTTTATTGTCTTTCGTCATGCTGTAACCATCATAAGTAGTCAATGCATTGACAGGCGTTCCAGGGGTGTTAATTAATATTGCTGGAATAGCTCCACCATACATCGCTGAACCATAGATACCCAGCAAAACAGTAATCCCAATGATCGGATCCATACTATAGGTTGCAGGAAGTAAAATAGCAATAGCGACAGCTGGGCCTACTCCAGGAATTGCACCAATAATAACACCACCAACAGAACCAATCAGAATAGCTACCCAGACATCCCATCGAAGAAATATTTCAAAACTTGAAAGAATTACATCCATAAACCCTAACTAAAAATAAATCATAAAAAATGTTGACCAACCATCTGGTAAATACTCATAGATGGCACCACTAGAAATTTTGACTTTTAATAATGATTTAAATGCCACTACAATTCCAAAACCTGTTGCTAGACTAATTAACAACATAGAAAGAGTTCGATAACCCTCTCTAATTGTTAATAAAAAGAAGAACAATAAAGTTGAAAGAAGGTAGCCAGCTAAAGGAACCAGCCAAACATAAAGTAAAAAATATACAACAAACTCAAAAGGCTTTGCCCAAGATTGAAATTCTTTTAATTCACTCTGAATCTTACCTTTAATTTTATAATTCTGCCAAATCTGAAAACTATAAAACACGCTAAATAAGGTCATCCCCACGATACAAAAAGTAGGCCAAAGCCTTGGCTGTTTGACCAAGGGAACGTTATCAAACCATTTTGTTTGATATGGAATTGAGATTAACAAAACCGATACAAACAATAGCATAATAATCACAAAGACTAAATTACCCGCTTGGTATTCTTTTTTTTCCATAACAATCTGGATAAATCTTGATTAGTCTATTTTATGATAAATAAAAAAAAGGAAGGCTTAACCTTCCTTTTTTTATTTGACTTTACTTAATTATAGAAGACCACCAATTGTTGTCATTGTCTCTCTATCTTTATTGATTTGCGCTTCTGAAGCGTCAGCATCCATCCAGTAAATTAAAGCACCAGTATCCGCTGCTACTTGCTGAGCTCTATCACTTAGCATTGATTTTTTAGCAACCGCTATGATTTTATCTTTAACATCTTGAGATGTTCCTGATTCAACAAATAAACCATTCCATAAAAAGATATCTAAATCAGATATCAACTCGCCAATAGCTGGCGTGTTTGGCACTTTAGAGATTCGCTCATTAGTTACAGAAACCAACACTTTAACATCGTCTAAACATGGCAGAATCAGTTGAATCGTTGTATTGATAACATCAGCATCACCCGAAGCCAAAGTATTACAATCCAACATATCAAAGGCAGCATCTGAACCCCATTCAAAGCCCATCACCTTAGCTGCAGCTTTAGTTACCTGAGTTGGTGTAAGTGGATCACCAAAGTGTCCAAGTGTTACTTTGTTTGTTTTAGCATAACCCGCTAGTTGAGCCATAGAGCTATACGGCGCATCTCCTGAGGCCGCGATTACAAACGGATAAGTTAAAAATATACCTAGAGGCTCAAAAGTCTCTTTAGTTAAACCCTCTATTCCAAGCTCTGGTCCAACAACAGGAACACCGATTACAAATGAACCAACCATAGAGCCATCTGCATCAGCTGCCGCTACTTCCATTGCTCCCGGAAATGGACCACCACCACCACCTGGCTTATTAACAACCGCTGCAGCAACACCATATTCAGCCTGAAAGTCTTCTGCAATCATCCTAGTTAAAACATCTTCCAGGTCACCAGGAGGCCATGGCACAACAAAAGTTACTGGTTTATCAGGATAGTCAGCTTGTGCAACAGGCATACCTACCAAAAAAATAGAAAATGCAAATAGCACTCCGATTAATAAATTTTTCATTCTTTTTCTCCTTTTTTTTATTTCAATAAAACAATATCTTTAGAAAACTAAAGATTATTAGTTTCAAGATAATTATTACATATTCAAACGTTCGTATACGAACAAATTTAAATATATCATATTATTTTTCAATAATCAAGTTTCATAATTCAAATTAAATTTAAAATAACTTTTTTTCAATAATCACGATCGTGATCTAACTCTCTCGGGGTCATAAACTGGAGTCGCTACAATTTCCGCTTAATAATGGCGATAATAATGTTGGAAAAATTATGAGAAACGCTATTAATGCTTTCTCCACTGAAGGAGAATTACCAGGAAATAAATATGTTGGAGATGAAAAACTTTGGCGATAGCTAAATTAATATAATTATTACTAATTAACTTTCACCTTTCTGAAGAACTAGCTGTTTAAAAACTATTCCTCTTTCTGAAAAGTCAGAAAACATATCAAAACTTGCGCATCCTGGAGAGAGAAGCACTGCTCCTTCTTTAGCTAACTTTTTTGATGAGATTACGGCCTCTTCCATGGACTCTACAACATTAACTGAACATCCTTTGATGCTCTCAGAAAAGAGTTCCTTAGATTCGCCAATCAAAAAAACAGTTTGAATCTTTTTACCTATTAGTTGAAACATTTTAGAATAATCTTCATTTTTTGCTATCCCGCCAGCAATTAATATTATTGACTCATATCTTTCTGAAAGTGCATTGATAGCAGTAATTGTAGAGATTGCATTGGTGGATTTTGAGTCATTAAAGAAGTCAACAGAATTAATATTTGTTACGAATTCTAAGCGATGATCGAGACCTTTAAATACTTTAGTTGCATTAACCATATTGGTTATTGACAATCCAATCATATCACCAAGGCTTAAAGCAGCTAGGATATTCTCAATATTATGAGCACCCACAATTACAAGATCTTCACTAGAAATTATTTCTTCATTCTTGTAATAAATTCTGTGAATATTTTTATCCGTTTTAGCAATAAATTTACATTTAGAATCATTGACATCAACTCCATATAGGCTGTCTCCATTGATTTCACTCAATAAAGAATCTGAGAAATTTATCACTTTATGCTTACAGTAATTATAAATTGATAATTTTGAAGCAATATATGCCTCATAGTTGTCATA
>Ga0208894_1000987_pt1 | contig 17968 bp, 18 predicted proteins | sample ETNtaG_12_FD_185752 | JGI IMG/M metagenome (GOLD analysis project Ga0208894, IMG submission 185752) | Marine microbial and viral communities from oxygen minimum zone, Eastern Pacific Ocean - ETNP201306SV49 (SPAdes) (version 2) | ecosystem: Environmental > Aquatic > Marine > Oceanic ...
CATCCAGTATACCCATTTTGGGGCAAAATATGCATATTGATTTAGATCAATCTTATACCCATTTTGGGCGCAAAAATAGTTGAGATTATAAAGTATCGTTGTAGACTTAGCATGAGTGAGGGTATGATATGGGTTTATTACCACAAATTAAACAGTGTCCTCGATGTCGGGCTATTAACATTCTGAGAATAAATGGAGTTGCCTATGGGAATATGTTTAAAAGTTTTGCTGACTGGACATTAAAGAAAATTTTTAGCTGCAGAAAATGCAAAGTAGAACTGGGTTTATTTGTAGATGACGGCATGGATAAGAAAGAAAAATTAGTTTGGATTGATCTATTAAGGTGCGAAGAAACTTATTACGATCGCTTAACTCAGTTACAAATAGACGAATCAAGATACGAAGAACGAAACGAGAAATATTACGAAACGCAAAAAGAAATTAACGATATTCAAAATAAAATTAGATTGGATCAAATTAAGGTAAAAATTAAAGCAAAAATACAAAGAAGAGGAGTGTTAATTCGATACGCACTATAGATTCTTTGACCCCTAGTCGAATTTATAATCTATTGTGCGTATCAAATTAACATTTTAACGACCAAATTTTTTAATATAAGAAAATTTTCATAAAATCTCTTAGAGAAGAAGTTATTTATTTGAATCCAATATAACTTACCGAAATATCACATTTTTTTTATAGGCGGATATTCTAATATTACTCCTGGAATCCAGTCGCTAATTTGTTGTATTCTTCTTGCGGTTGACGGGTGTGTGCTCATCCATTCAGGAGGTTCTTTTCCCTTGTTTGCCTCTTTCATTCTTTCCCAAACTTTTGTTGTTTCTCTAATGTCAAAACCTGACAATGAAGAGAAAATCATTCCGAGATAATCCGCCTCACTTTCTTGTTTTCTATTAAATGGGTTAAAAATTCCAATTTGCTTTAACATTCCAGCAACATCAACGCCAGCAGATCTTGAGACCCCAGAAATTTTACCTCCCGAAATAATATCTGCAATTTGAGTTCCTACGTTTACTGCCAAAGTTCTACTCGCACGTTCTAGCGAATGTTTGGCAACAGCATGTGCAATTTCGTGACCCATTACAGCGGCCAATCCATGTTTATTTTTAGTAACTTCTAAAATACCTGTATAAACTGCAATTTTACCTCCCGGCATACACCACGCATTTTTAATTTTTTTATTATCTACCAGGATATATTCCCACTTAAAATTAGCTGTTGGGTCAGCAATGTTGTTTTGGTCAAAATATTCACTTACTGCCTGCTCAATGTTATGTCCGATATCCTTTATTTCCTCTAACTGATTTAAATCATCACTTAGCTTTTCTTTCTTTTTAACCTTTTCATATATTTGTGCAGCCTGTCTATTTAATGTTGACTCTGGAATTATTTTTAATTGTTTTCTCTCAGTAATTGGTACCGTAGTACATGATGAAATCATCAATCCACAAGTACAACAACCAAAATATCTAAGAAATTTGCGTCTGTTTATGATATCAGTATAATTCATTTAAATTAAAATCTATATAACGTTATGAATTTGAACTATAAATTACCAGTCCTTTATTTGACTGCATTAGTATATTTTATTTTACAATCTACTTATCCATAATCAATGAAAAAATCACAGAAAAAAAGAAATGTTTTAGCAAGATTGAGAAATAATTTTATTGCAGGCGTGGTAGTTTTGATTCCCATAGGTATAACTATTTACCTGACATTATTCATTATTAAAATTTCATCAAAAATATTACCCAAAGAGCTGAATCCTAACCATTATCTACCATACAATATACCGGGAGTTGAAATAATCATTTCAATTATTTTAATAACGTTTATTGGGTGGCTGTCTTTATCTATTATTGGAAAAAAATTATTGGAAATATTTAACAATATTTTAAAAAGAATTCCTATTCTGAGAACTATATATTCTGCATTTGAGCAAATGTTAGATATGTTTACTAAAGGTGATAAAAATAAAAAAAATGTTGTATTGGTTGAATATCCACGCAAAGGTTCGTGGGCAGTAGGATTTGCCACAAAGGAAAATGAAAGTGAAATAAGTCGTAAGTCAAAACAAAATTTGGTTAATGTATTCGTGCCCACAACTCCAAATCCAACCAGTGGTTTTTTGTTAATGTTTCCTAAAGAAGAAGTGATTTATTTAGATATGTCTTTTGAGGAAGCATCAAGATTTATTGTATCCGCAGGATCTGCGGAACCTAAATAATTTATTAGGAATCAATCTGATTAATAATTTCAGCTTTATCATATAACTTTATCAAAGGTTCATATTTTTTAAGGCTTTGTTCTTTATTTTCAATTTCTTTGATATCTATCTCTGCCAATTTGAATAGTTTCTCGTGATGAATTGGGTCAGCTAATTTAAATTCTTTAATACCACTTTGTTTGTAACCTAATATGTCCCCAAAACCTCTTAATTTCATATCTTCATCCGCTATTTTGAAACCATCATTTGTTGATTTCAGTATATTTATTCTTTTTTTTGCATTTTCGCTCAGGTTTTTTTTATATAATAAAATACAAGTTGCTTGCATGTTGCTTCTTCCAACTCTTCCTCTTAATTGATGAAGTTGTGATAAACCAAATTTATTTGAATTTTCGATAACAATAACGTTTGCATTTGGAAAATCGATGCCAACTTCAATTACAGTAGTTGATACTAATATTTGAATCTTTTTATATAAAAAATTTTTTAGAACAGCTTCTTTTTCTTCATTTTTAAGTGAACCATGAATTAATCCAACTCTTCCAGTAAAAATTTTATTTAAATATTCAAATTTTTTTACTGCAGCTTCATAATCTAATTTTTTTGACTCATCGATTAATGGACATACCCAAAATATTTGATTTTTATTAGTAATTTCTTTTTTTATAAATTTTATTACTTCTTCTATTTTGGACTCAGGTTTGCTTAAAGATATTATTTCTTTTCTATAAGAGGGTTTTTCTGTTAATTTTGACACGTCCATATCACCATAAAAAGTCATGATCAAAGTTCTAGGAATAGGAGTTGCGGACATCACTAATATATCACAATTCTCACCACCCTTTTTTGATAGTTCCATTCTTTGTTTCACACCAAATTTATGCTGTTCATCAATTATTATTAAGCCTAAATTTCCAAATTGCGTTTTTTTTTGAAACAATGCATGAGTGCCAAATATTATATTTATTTTATTTTCTTTTAATGCATTAATTTTTATTTTTCTTTCTGAATTGCTAGTTTTGCCCGTTAAAAAATTAGTTTTAATCTTACTTTCTTTAAAAATTTTATTGGCTAATGTATAGTGTTGATTTACCAATATCTCAGTTGGGGCCATAAACGCAACTTGATATCCTGACTCTATAACATTGGCAGCAGCTATTAGTGCCACTATGGTCTTTCCCGAACCAACATCACCCTGTAAAAGTCTAAACATTTTTGATTGAGAAAACAAATCTCTATTTATTTCAGTGATAATTTCAATTTGATTCCTAGTTAGCTGAAAATTGAAATTATTAATTATTTTTTTGCTTAGCCTGTTACCAAATTTTTTTGGTTTCTTCTTTATTTTTTTTATTTTTTTTCTTATTTGAGATAAAACAATGAGACTTGACAATATTTCATCATAAACCAATCTTCGATAATAATCTGATTGAAAATCTTGTTTATTTTTTGGATCATGTAAATGTAATATGGATTCTCTCCAGTTTTTATTATCAAATTTTTTCATAATATTTTCATTATGCCATTCTGGAAAAAATGGTAATTTTTTGAGCACTTGTTCAATAATGTTTCTATATACCTTTTCAGTAATTCCTTCTGTTAAAGAATATCTAGGAATAATTTTTTTGACAAAATCTTCTTTTTCCAAGGAAACTACGTAAGCTGGGTTTGTGATTTGATATTTTTTATTATAAAAATTTACTTTTCCACTTATAATTACCCATTCATTCAAGGGCAGTATTTTTTTTATGTATCCTTCTCTACTATTAAAGAAAACTATATTTATTTCTCCAGTTGAATCTTCGCATTTAACAGTATTTGGCAAATTTCTAATTCTTGGAATATTATATTTTATGACTTGAACTTTTATAGTGCAGATTTTACCAATTTCCAGTTCATTAATATTAATCAACTTAGATCTATCCACAAATGCTTGAGGTAAATGTAACAAAACGTCAAATAAGGTCTCAATTTTTTTTTTCTTTAATATTTTTTTAGTTTTTTGACCGACTCTTTTAAGTGTAGAAATGTCTTTTAATAAGAATTCATAACTATTAGAATGACTCATTATCCTATATTATATACCTATTTTAATTGAACTATGAATAGTATTGACCTACTTAAAAAAAAAATTTTGTATCGATCGGAATATCGAGGTATTAAAGAAACTGAGCTGTTATTAAACAATTTTATCAAAAAATATATCAATGATTTCGGTATTGCAGAATTAAAACAATTGAATGATTTATTAAATTTCGATGATGACAGTTTATTTAAATGGTATCTTAATAAAAAGGTAGAAGTTAAAATCCCAAATAATAAAGTATCGAAGCTTTTGAAGAATTTTAAAATTTAAAATATTTGTTGGCGGAAAGGGTGGGATTCGAACCCACGAATGAGTTGCCCCATTGCTGGTTTTCAAGACCAGTGCTTTCAACCGCTCAGCCACCTTTCCTAGAAGGGTTTCCTTAAATTTCTATTTGTAACCCTGTTATTATTCCAAAATTGTCCAGTCTACCTCCAGTTTTGAAATAAAAGTAAAACGTTTATACCTCAATTACACATTTTAACAAATATGTTTCAGGTCACAAAATAAAAAAACTTAATTTCCCAATGGTTTTGGCCATTAAAGAATCAAATAGTCAAAATTCAATTTAATATGAGATGTTAATGTTTCATGGAGAATCGTATTTTATGTTAAGATTATAAATTATATTTTTGAAATTAGTATGAAAAATAGAACAATAGAAATAATGGCGCCCGCTGGCTCATGGCAATCTTTACAAGCAGCAATACAAGGTGGAGCCAACTCTGTTTATTTTGGAATAGAACAATTAAATATGAGAGCTAAATCCTCTATCAATTTTACTTTGAAAGATTTAGTAGAAATAGCTGAGCTTTGTAATAAAAAAAATATTAAAACCTATATTACACTCAACACTATTATTTATGACCACGATTTAATATTAATGAAAAAGATTGTAGATACAGCAAAACAAACGGGCATTACTGCCATTATTGCTTCTGATCAGGCGGTTATTTCCTATGCCTCATCTATTAATATGGAAGTTCATATTTCTACTCAAACTAATATTACAAACATAGAAACAATACGTTTTTTTTCCAAATTTGCAGAAGTGGTTATTTTATCGAGGGAATTATCCTTGCTTCAAATAAAAGAAATAACAAAAGAAATAGAAAAACGACAGATAAAAGGACCTTCTGGAAATTTAGTACAGGTTGAAATTTTTGTTCATGGAGCTTTGTGTATGGCCGTTTCGGGCAAGTGTTATATGAGCTTACATACAACCAACTCTTCTGCAAACAGAGGAGCTTGTATTCAAAATTGTAGAAAAACATACACGGTTACAGATAAAGAAGATGGACATCAGTTTGATATTGATAACGAGTACATTATGTCACCAAAAGATTTGTGTACAATGGGATTTTTAGATCAAGTTTTAGATTCTGGAATAAACATTCTTAAAATAGAAGGGAGAGGAAGATCTCCTGAATATGTTAAAACGACTACCCAAAGTTATAGAGAGGCTGCCGATGCATATTTGCAAGGAACATATAATAAGGAAAAGGTAAAAGAGTGGATTAAAAAATTAGAAACCGTTTATAATAGAGGTTTTTGGGATGGTTATTATTTAGGTCAAAAATTGGGGGAATGGACAAGAATTCATGGGTCTAAAGCCTCAAAAAAGAAAATTTATCTAGGTAAAGCAAAAAATTATTTCACAAAAATACAAGTAGCAGAATTTGACCTAGAAACACAACAGCTTAAAGAAGGAGACAATATACTTATTGCAGGAAGAAGAACAGGAATAATTGAAACAGTAGCTGGAGAAATACGACTCAATGATAAGCAAGTTAAAAGTGTAAAAAAAGGAGATAATTTCTCAATGAAGTTAGATCACACAGTGAGGCCAAGTGATAAACTGTACAAAATTGTAAATAGTAAATGATACAAATTACTTATCAAAGAGGAAAGTGCATAGGATGTAATTATTGTATCGAATTAGCTCCTGAAAGATGGAAGATGAATAAAAAGGATGGAAGAAGTTTACTTTTAGGAGCAAAAAATAAAAAAGGAATCTACTCCGTTAAGGTCGATGACATAGAATATGAAGCTAACAGGGCATCAGCGAAAGTATGTCCAATGAAAATAATACGTATTAATAAATTAAATAAATAAAAAACTTCCTAGCGTCATTTATAAAGTGGGGGAAATTAATTTTGAATTATTTCAAAACAGTTTTTTATTTCAATACCTGTAAAAAAGTTTGTTTGATCGGTTTTATGTTGTTGACAGCTCTTAAAACGAATTGTCTAGCAAGCATGGCCGGAACAGTAGTATTTGTATATAGACTAACTATACCATTGGTGCTTAAATATATAGGTATGGCAACGCGATGTAATTTTGATTGGTATCTTCGGAGAACTAGGGGTAAACCAAAATCAATTTTGCGTTCTATTGCGGATTTTATTTCTCTAGTTATAATTTCTAGTCCCTTTAGACCTAAATTGAATCCGTGAGCAGTAACGGGATGCATACCTACTGCAGCATCTCCAATTAGAGCAAATCTCTCGGAAACAAATTTTTTTGAATAAACAGTAATCATAGGATAGGAGTAACGTTTTCCAATTAATTTCATCTTTCCAAAAAAATTATTGAAATTGCTCTGAATTTCTCTATTGAATTTTTTATTATTCATTTTCATTAATGATTTAGACGTTTCTTTGGATACCGTTGTTACGATTGATGATTGTTTATTGACGTATGGTAATGATGCTTGCGTTTGAGTGTAACGAAAAAATTCATAAGCAATGTTATTATGAGGCTTTTCATGTTCCATTCTGCAAACAATCATATTTTTATTGAAATCGTGAATAAATGCCGAGATACCCATTAATGTTCTAGATTCTGAAAAGCGGCTATCTGAAGCAACAACTAATGATGCTTTTATTTTTTCACCGTTAGATAATTGGATTGAAGAATATTCATTATTACTAGTATCTATCGATATACAATTTACCCCATCCAGCAAGGTTACATTTGAGAGATTTGTTAATCTTTTGTAAAGATATTTTCTAATTAAATTGTTTGGAATCAGGTAACCTAGGCATTCTTTTTTTAATTCTTGGTGCGTAAAATCTAAAAAATATTTAGAATTACCATTTAGAACTCTTGCTTCTTTGATTGTTGTTATTAACTTGGCAGGTATACTTTTCCAGACATTCAATTCTTTTAAAATATCAGCTGAACGGTGAGTTAGAGCAATTTCGCGACCATCTATTTTTGGATTTGCAAGAATTTTTTTTGGTTGTTTTTCAATAATAGCGATCTTCAAATTTGTTTTGGCGAAACTGCAGGCAAAAGCTATTCCCACTGGACCAGCACCAATAATAGCAATATCAAATATCATTTTGCTTTTTTTTAAATTCATAACGTTAATTTAAGACTCGATTACCTGGTATTTGTTCAATATATTAGCGCCAGATCAACAAAATATCATATTAATAATCAAAAGGGAACTTTTATATAATAAGTAATGACGTCGAATTAATTAAAAGAATGAATGAAAATTTTTATCAAAAGGTATGAAAAATAAATTACTAAATGGAATTATATTTAGTTCGGCAGGATCCTTTTGGTGGGGCATCGTTGGAGTTTTCTACTTTAAATATGTGTCTTTTGCCGGTCCCGTGGAACTAGTAGTTCACAGAACAATATGGACTACTTTTATTTTGTTTTTAACCATTACTCTATATTCAAGATGGTATTTATTTTTTGAAGTTTTAAATAATAAGAAAAAATTATTTATGCTCTTTGTGTCGGGCTTATTAATTTTTATTAACTGGTTTACATGGATTTATGCTGTAGTTACCAATAGATTAGTTGATGCAAGTTTTGGATATTATATTTTTCCTATTTTAAGTGTTTTATTTGGATTTGTTTTTTTTGATGAAAAATTAAACAAAGCAAGAATAATTTCTATTTTTTTAGTTTTAATTTCGATAATTTATCTTTTATTTAACTTTAAATCTATCCCTTGGATTGGTCTTGTTCTGGCAATTATTTGGAGCACTTATAATCTGTTAAGAAAAAAAATTAATGTTCAAACTGATATTGGTCTTTTTGTAGAGACTGCATTTATTCTTCCTATAGCTTTAGTTCTTTTTTATTTAATATTCCAAAAGGGCTTAAATGATTTTAGTTTTTCGAATCCCAATATTATGTTTTTACTTTTTCTGGCAGGTCCAATGACAGTAATACCACTATATTTATATCTACGAGGAGTTGAACTCGCAGGTCTTGGTGCTTCTGGGATGACTTTTTTTATTGCCCCGACAGGCCAGTTTTTACTTGGTATTTTTTATTTTAATGAAATATTCAGTGTTCATAAGTTAATCGGTTTTATTTTTATTTGGATTGCTGTAATTATTTATTTAAAAGACTTAAATCAAATCAAATAAATAATGATAAAAAAGTTATTACTTATTTTCCTCTTAACTTATCCACAATTTTCATATTCTAATGTGGAAATTGATTTTAATACTTGGCTCAATAAATTTAAAATCAGAGCTTTAAAGAAAGGAATTTCCGAAGAAACAATTAATAATAGTTTTAAAAATGCAAAATATTTAAAACAAGTGATTAAGTATGATAGATATCAACCCGAATTTTTTGAAGATACAAAAACTTACATAAATAAAAGAGCAACACGTTCTAGATTGCTTAAGGCAAAAGCATTATTAATAAAAAATCAAAAACTTTTTGATGAAGTTGAAAAAAAATTTAATGTTGAAAAAGAGCTGCTGCTAGCGCTGTGGGGAATAGAGACAAATTTTGGTAAACATGTTGGAAAAATGGATATTATTTCATCTCTTGCTACTCTCAGTTTTGATAAGAGAAGAAGTGAATTTTTTTCAAAAGAACTACTAATACTTTTGAAACTAATAGATCAAAAATTGGTTGATGTAGATACTTTATATGGTTCGTGGGCAGGGGCATTTGGAAATTTTCAATTTATGCCTTCCTCAATTGAAAATTATGCAATTGATTATGATAAAAATGGCAAAATTGAATTGAAACAATCCCTTCATGATGCAGTCGCATCTGCCGCAAACTATATAAATAAAATTGGTTGGAAATATGAATCATTATGTTTTCATAAAGTTGAACCAACTAAGCCAATTTCTGAAAAATACATTAATGTATCTGCTAAAAAAATTAAAAATTATCTGACAATCAAATCTTGGAAAAAAAAAGGTATAGTTGATATTCAACAGATAAATGATAAATATAAAGCTGCATTGATTATACCTGACCTAGCAGTGTCAGAAGGAAATAAGAACTCACCAGCGTTTTTAGTTTTTGGAAATTATGAAAAAATATTAAAATGGAATAGATCCTTAAGATTTGGAGTTACCGTTTGTACTTTAGCAAATATGATAAGAAATGAAATTTAACTTAAGCTATATATATATATTTGTTTTTTTATTTTCATGTACTCAAGATATGAAAATTATGAAAAAACCTTCAAAAATAAAGGAGCCAACCTATTCTTCTAAAGGTTTTGCTTTAATTTATGACAATTCTGTTTTTGAGAGCAAGATTGTGGATAAAAAATTAAACAATGGACAAAATTATGTTTTGCATCCTTTTTTAAAAAACGATACTTGGGTCAGTATATCTAATCCCTTTAATTCTAAATCTTTAACAGCAAAAATAAAAAAAAGTATCAATTATCCTTCAATTTACAATATTGTTATTACAAAAAAGATGGCAGATAAATTGGAATTAGATATTAACAATCCGTACGTTGAACTTTTGTCAATCAGAGAAAATGATAAGTTTGTTGCAAAAGAAGCGTCTATTTTTGACGAAGAAAAAAAAGTTGCAAACAAAGCACCTGTAACATCAATAAATATAAATGATGTGTCCGCATCTATATCTGAAATTAAAGTTAAAAAAAAGAAACCTTCGTATATAATAGATATTGCTGAATTTTATTTTCTGGAATCTGCAGAAACAGCTAAAAATAGGTTTGAAAAAGAAGCAAATTTGAAAAATATTAAAATTAAGAAAATATCTAAGAACAAATTTAAGGTCTATTCGGGACCTCATACTTTCTTTAATTCTGTGAAAGATTCCTATTTTAGTTTAAATAAACTAGGCTTTGAAAATTTAAATATAATAAATACAAATAAATGAAAACTTTTTTAGTAAAAATATTACTTTTTATAATTTTATTTAACAATTCATTATTAAAAGCAGAAATAAATGTAAAAGCCAAAACAGCAATTCTACAAGATTATTTATCTGGCAAAATTCTATATGAAAAAGATCCTGATATTAAAATATATCCAGCTTCAATGACAAAAATCATGACTACAATAGTGGCATTTGATTTATTAAAAAGCGGTGAAATTTTATTAGATGAGAAATTTTTAATATCAAAGAAAGCTTGGAGCCTTTCGAATACTAAATCTTCCTCGATGTTCATTATGGTTGATGATGAAGTTTCTGTTGAAGATTTGTTAAGAGGAATAATTATTGTTTCAGGCAATGATGCTTGTGTGGCTCTGGCGGAGGGCATTTCGGGATCTGAAGAAGAATTTGTTATATTGATGAATGCAAAAGCTGAAGAAATTGGTATGCAAAATACAAAATTTGGTAATTCCCATGGTCTTAATACACCTCCGGCAGCTAACTTTTCAACAGTTAGGGATATCTTGATTATGTCCAATTATCTAATTGAACATTATCCCAAATATTATAGTTATTTTAGTGAAGAAGAATTTTCGTGGGATAGAACCGGAGGAGATCCAATAACGCAGCCAAATACAAATACATTAGTTAAAAAAAATATTGGAGTAGATGGAATAAAAACTGGATTTTTAACTGTAGAAAAATATTCATTGGCTTCGTCGATTTTAAAAAATGGAAGAAGATTGATAGCAGTAGGAAGTGGCTTTCAATCTAAAAGATCTCGCATTGATGAATCAAGAAAAATATTAACATATGGTTTAACAAATTTTGATACAATAGAAATATCAAAGAAAAATGAAAAGTTAATTTCACTTGATACATGGTTGGGAAAAAAAGAAAAAGTCAATATTTATGTTAAAGATGATATTTATATTACAGTACCGAAAAGAAAAAAAAAATCTATCAGCTCATATATTGAATATAAAGGACCTATTTCTGCGCCTATAAAAAAAGATGCCAAGTTAGGTGTGTTAAATATTTTTTTAAACGACGAATTATTTGCTCAACATGATGTTTTTTCAATGGAAAAAATTAAAAAAGTAAATATCTTCTCAAGACTTATTAGGTCATTTAACTTTTTTGTTTGGGGAGATGTATAAAAAAAATTTTTTCATCGTTTTTGAAGGAATAGAAGGCTCCGGTAAATCATCTCATTCACTGTCCTTGACAAAGAAACTAAAATTTCTAAAAATTCCTTGTATTCATTTACGAGAACCTGGCGGCTCAAAAAATGCAGAATACATTAGAAGTTTCTTACTGAAAAATGAAAATAAAGGATTTAATTCGCTCACTGACACACTATTGTATCTTGCAGCAAGAAACGAGAATTTTTTAAAAAATATAAAACCATTTTATAAAAAAAAAATAATTATTTGCGATCGATTTATAGATTCAACTTTGGCTTATCAGCACTATGGTTTAGGGGTTAAAAAACGTTTCATTAATTATATTAATAAAGAAATAATGGGGAGAATTAAACCTGATTATACATTTCTGATGTTTTTGAATGTTAATAAATTAAAATCGAGAACATCTAATAGAGAAACAATCAATAGATATGATAAATTTAAAAAATCATTTTACAAAAGAGTTCAAAACGGTTTTTTAAAAATTTGTAATAAAAATAAATCAAAATATATGATTATTAATTCTTCTAATAAATATGAAATAAATCAGAATATTATTTTTAATCGGGTTAAGAAATTATTAAAATAAATGAAAAAGGAAGAAGTTTTTGCCACAGGTTTTTTGCCTAATAAGCAAGAAAAACTATTTTCATATGACCAATATTTTGAATTATTTATAAAATTATATAAAAATAATTTATTACCTAATAACATTTTGCTTTCTGGACAGTCTGGTTTGGGAAAATCAACTTTTGCATATCACTTTATTAATTCTATTTTAAGCAATAAAGAAGATTATTCTTATGATTTCATGAATTTTACCATCAATCCTTTAAATAGGTCTTTTCGACTAATTAACAAACAATATCATCCTAATTTTTATTTAATAGAAAACTTTGCTGATAAACAATTTATAAGCATCAAGCAAATTAAGGATATGATTAATTATCTCAACAAAACAAGTTATGAAAAAAAAATTAAATTTATTTTAATTGATAATGCGGAATATTTAAATTTACATTCGGTTAATGCATTACTTAAAATTATTGAAGAACCTAACTTGAACACTTTCGTTATTCTTATACATAATTCTTCTATAAAATTAGTTGAAACTTTGAAATCTAGATGTATTGAATTTAAGATTTTTTTTTCAAATCAAGAAAGGCAAAAAATATTAGAAAATTTATTAATATATTATGATTTAAAAATTGATATAAATCTGCTTGAAAAAATAAAGAGTTTTTACGATTCTCCAGGAATCATTCTTAATCTTGTTAACCTAATTAAGGAAGCAGTTATTGACCTGAATAATCCAAATTTAATCAATATAATTTTTAATTTGATGGAGTTTATTTTAAAAAATAAAAATAATACTAATCTAAATTTATTGCAAAATACTATCGAGTTTTTCTTTTTCCAAGAACTTAAAAAAACTAATAATAAAAGCAAAATATCATTAAATTACTCTAAAGTTTTAGAAAGTTTAAATTCTTTTAAAAAATATAATATTGATATGAATAATACTTTTTATGAGATAAAAGAAAATATTGTTCATGGATAATAAGAATTATTATATTACCACACCAATTTACTACCCCTCAGGCAATCCTCATATGGGCCACGCATATTCAAGCATCATTGCCGATGTGTTCGCAAGATTTAAAAGATTAGATGGATATAATGTTTTTTTTCTAACAGGTACGGATGAACATGGATTAAAAATTCAAAAATCAGCAGAAAAAAACAATAAAAAACCAAAAGACTTTTGTGATAACATTAGTAAAATTTTTAAAAATCTTACCAAAAGTTTGAATCTTTCTAATGATGATTTTATAAGAACAACAGAAGAAAGGCATCATAAAGCAGTTCAATTTCTTTGGGAAAAGCTACAATCAAAAGGATATATATATTTATCTAAATATAAAGGCTGGTATTCTGTATCAGATGAAGCCTACTATAATGAAGATGAAATTGCTGAAAAAGATGGCAAAAAAATCTCAACAATTTCTGGATCATTAGTAGATTGGGTTGAAGAGGAATCGTTTTTTTTTAAATTATCTTCATTTCAAAATAAGTTATTAGAGTTTTACAATAAAAATCCCAAATTTATTTTGCCTATTTCAAGAAAAAATGAAGTTATAAGTTTTGTTAAAAGAGGACTAAAAGATTTATCCGTTAGCAGGAAGTCTTTTTCGTGGGGCATAAAAGTACCAAATGATAAAAAACATATAATTTATGTATGGTTAGATGCTCTTACAAACTATATAAGCGCATTAAATTACCCTAATCTTGAAGATAAATTATTCAAAAATTTTTGGCCAGCAACCTTACACATTATTGGAAAAGATATCCTGAGATTCCATGCAATATATTGGCCAGCTTTCTTGTTAGCAGCAGATATCAAACCTCCCAACAGGGTTTACGGACATGGTTGGATTCTATCGGATAAAGAAAAAATGTCTAAATCAAAGGGTAATATTCTTGACCCACTTGAGGTGATCAAAATTTATGGATTAGACCAATTGCGATATTATCTCGTAAAAGAAGTTTCCTTTGGCAACGATGGAAATATTAGTGATAAAAATATAGAAAATTGTATAAACAGTGATTTGGCAAATAATTACGGCAATTTTTGTCAAAGAACATTTTCTTTTGTAGAAAAAAATTGCAAAAATACAGTTCCGAGTGATATTGATTTTAATCCCGAAGATTTAAAAATCTTAAATTCTTTTAATAACAACATTGATAAGATTAGATCTTTGATGGATAATCAGCAGCTAAATGAATATGTCAAATTTATTATTGATAAATCATCTGATGCAAATAAATATTTCAATGATGAGGCTCCGTGGAATAAGAAAGATGATAAAAAACGATTAAATACAATAGTTTATGTTTCTTTGGAAATAATAAGGAAAATTTCAATTTTGTTATTGCCAGTAATACCTTGTTCGGCAAACAAAGCTCTTACATATTTGGGTTTAAACACTAAAACTTTAAAACTTAGCAGTATTACCGATCATCTTATAAATAAGCCCGGAACAAAAATAATAAATCAGGGAATACTTTTTCAAAAGGTTGAAAAAAACAATGATTGATTCACACTGTCATCTAGACCATTCACCATTATATGAAAAATTGAATGAAGTTGTAAATAGGGCAGAATTATCAGGCGTTGGATCTTTGTTGACTATATCTACTAGTTTAAAAAGCTTTGAAATGGTTAAAAGAATAATTTTAAAATATAAAAATATATATGGAAGTATAGGAATTCATCCCCACGAAACCAAAAATCATATTAATGTAGACAAAAAAAAGCTAATTTCACTCAGGAACGAAAATAATAAAATTATTGGCATAGGTGAAACGGGCTTAGATTTTTACTACCAAAATAGCGATAAATTAATTCAAAAAAAGAAATTTATTGAACACATTGAGGCAGCTATAGATCTTGATCTTCCCATAATAGTTCATTCTAGAAATGCTGAGATTGATACTTTTAGCATTTTAAAAGATTTCTCTTCCAGGAATCCAAAGATTCTTATGCACTGCTTTACTGGATCTTACGATTTTTCAAAAAAAATGCTTAGTTTAGGAGCGTACATCTCTCTAAGTGGAATAATTACTTTTAATAAAAGTAAAGAATTACAGAAAACTGCATCTTTAATACCCATTGATAGACTTCTTATAGAAACTGATTCACCTTACCTTGCACCAATGCCAAAGAGAGGGTCTGCCAATGAGCCTTCATTTATAAAATATACAGCTATGAAATTGGCAGAAATCAAACAAATTTCTTATGATGATTTAATAGTTTATACATCTAATAATTTTAATAAATTATTTTCATTAAGTCAGTGAAAACTTTTTTAACATTTTTAGGTTGCGGAAGTTCTATGGGTGTACCAAGAGCGGATGGATATTGGGGTCTTTGTAATAAGAAAAATATAAAAAATTACAGGACAAGATGTTCCGTTTTTATTTCAAAAGGAAATAACAATATTTTAATCGACACCTCACCAGATCTTAGATCTCAATTGTTAAAGAATAAAATAAAAAATATTTCTTCAGTTTTGTATACCCACAAACATGCCGATCAAACTCATGGAATTAATGATTTAAGGGTTTTTTTTCTAAAAAACAAAAAAAAGATAGATGTCTATGCTGACAAAACAACCTTATCTTATTTAAAAAATAACTTTTCATATTTTTTTAATGAAGGAACTGAATATCCAGCAATATTAAATGGTAACAAATTAAAAAGCAATTTTTCCTTAGGTTTTAAAAAGGAATTAATTAAATTTAAATCTATCAAAGTGAGACATGGAAAAATAAATAGTATTGGCTATATATTTAATAACACTGCATACATTAGCGATTGTAACCATCTTTCAAAATCAAACTTAAATAAATTAAAAAATTTAAAATATTTTATAATTGATTGTTTGAGATTTAACCCTCATCCTTCTCATTTTTCGCTCAGCGAAGTTCTGGATGTTTTAAAAGAGATTAAACCTAGGAATACTATTTTGACAAATTTACATTCGGATCTAGATTATAATATTTTACTGCAAAAATTACCAATCAATGTAAAACCGGCGTTTGATGGATTGAAAACACAACTATGAAATGAAAAAAAATAAAATTGTTATTACAGGGGGCGCGGGTTTTGTAGGCACTAATTTAATTAATTTATTATTAAAAAAAACAAAGTATAAAATAATTAGTATTGATAATTATTCTTCGGGTTCAAAAAAAAATCATATCAAAAATAATAGAGTAAGTTATATAAAAGCAGATACAATAAACATTTCTCGGATTCTAAGGAATACCAAGAATATCAATTCCATCTTTCATTTCGGCGAATTTGCTAGGATTTATCAAAGTTTTCTAAAAATGAACGAATGTATTAATTCAAATTCTGTCGGAAGTAATGCAGTTTTTAACTATTGTCTAAAAAACAAAATTAAACTTATCTATTCTACTACATCGGCGTCATTGGGAAATAGAGGAAATGATAAAAACTTGTCTCCTTATGCATTTACTAAAGCAAAAAATTTAGAATTATTAGAAAACTTAAAAAAATGGTTTAACTTTAAATATGAAGTAATCTACTTCTACAATGTTTATGGTCCATACCAAATAAGCAAAGGTAAAATGGCAACGGTGATAGGAATTTTCGAAGATCATTATAAATCAAAAAAAAATTTACCAATTGTAATGCCAGGTAACCAGACAAGAAGGTTTACCCATATTTACGATACCGTTGAAATTTGTTACCAAGCCTGGAAAAAAAATCTTTGCAGACATTATAGTATTGCAAACCATAAAAGTTATTCAATCTTAGATGTGGCTAAAATGTTTGGAACAAAAATCAGATATTTACCAAAAAGACCTGGAGAAAGATATGCATCAGCATTAACAAATATGAATCTATCTAATAAAGTTTATAAATATTTTGGCAAAATCGATCTCAGAAAATATATAAAAAATATAGTGTTAAATAGTTGATGAATTTAAACTAAAGCTCTTTCTATTTCTTTTTCCTGTTAGCTGTAACCAACAATAGTAATAAATATCCAATAAAAGCTGATAACATTGATCCGGATAAAACACCAATCTTTACTCCATCCATATATTGATTGTTTTCAGCAAAAGCTAGATTTCCAACAAATAAGCTCATAGTAAATCCTATACCCGTCAAAATACCAACTCCATAAAATTTAAGCCAATTTGAATTTGAAGGCATTTCTGCAAATTTAAATTTTACAGATAGGTAAGAAAATAAAAATACTCCAATTTGTTTTCCAAAAAATAATCCACATAAAATTCCCAAGGGAACAGGTGCCATCAATGAGTTCATTGTCACTCCATCAAGCGAAACACCTGCGTTTGCAAAAGCAAATAGAGGCATAATTCCAAAGGCAACATAGGGTGATAAAATATGTTCCAATTTTAATAATAATGAAAAATCTTTTTCATGAACTCGATGAGGTATTGTGAGAGCTAAGAGAACTCCCGATATTGTCGAATGAATTCCAGATTCATGGGTAAAATCCCAGAGAAATAGTCCAATTAACAGGTAGGGTGCGAATTTTTTCACTCCAAATTTATTAATAATGAGCAAAGTCAAAAAAGATCCCATCATTAAAAATAAATACATATATTGAAGTTCTGTTGAATAAAAGAAGGCTATGATTATAATTGCACCCAAGTCATCGATTATTGCCAAAGCCAATAAAAAAACTTTTAAAGAAACTGGAACTCGCTTACCTAATAATGACAAGACGCCAATTGAAAAAGCAATAT
>Ga0208894_1000990_pt1 | contig 17953 bp, 10 predicted proteins | sample ETNtaG_12_FD_185752 | JGI IMG/M metagenome (GOLD analysis project Ga0208894, IMG submission 185752) | Marine microbial and viral communities from oxygen minimum zone, Eastern Pacific Ocean - ETNP201306SV49 (SPAdes) (version 2) | ecosystem: Environmental > Aquatic > Marine > Oceanic ...
TAACCACTAACGTTCGCATGGACTTACATTGTCAAGCTACTACTAAAAAATTACCGGTAAAATCTGGTGGACCCGTCGGGATTTGAACCCGAGGCCTCCTGCTTGCAAAGCAGGCGATCTTCCAGGCTGATCTACGGGCCCGATTGTAGGAAAGATGGAAAGGGGATGATAAGGGCAACTATCAGCTAACGCTTTCCAGTTTGTACATTCCAAAGTTTGAAATATTGTGATTTATTGTCTAATAACTCTTCATGTGTTCCTGATTCTACTACTTTACCATCATCTAAAACAATGATAGAATCACTATGTCTTATCGTCGATAACCTATGAGCTATTACTATAGTTGTTCTATCTTTTGATATAATTTCGAGAGATTTTTGAAGAGCCTCTTCAGTTTCATTATCAACAGATGATGTAGCCTCATCAAGAACTAATATTGGTGCATTTTTCAAAACAGCCCTAGCAATTGAAAGACGTTGTCTTTGTCCACCTGATAACTTGTGACCACCCTCTCCAATTTGAGTTTCATATCCAAATGGTAATTTCATAATAAAATCGTGTGCTTCAGCAGTTTTGGCTGAGGACATTATTTCTTTTTCAGTTGCCCCCTCTTTACCATAGGCTATATTCTGCATAACTGTCCCTGGAAACAAAATAATTGTCTGTGTCACTAATGAAATGGATGATCTTAGACTTTTAATCTTCAAATCTTTAATTTCACTTCCATCCAAGAATATTTTGCCTGATGAATTATCATGAAATCTAAGCAATAAACGAATCAAAGTTGTTTTGCCACTTCCTGTAGAACCGACTATCGCCTGTGTTGTGCCTGGTTTTATTGCTAAACTTAAGTTAGTAATCACCTCATCTCTCTCAGGATAAGCAAAACTAACATCTTCAAATCTTATGTCTCCCTTAACTTTAGTTATATCTAATTCTTTGTCACCTTCTTGAACACTTATCTCGGTTTCAAGTAAATTCAAGACTCTAGTTGTAGAAACCATTGCTCTCTGATACAAATCAAACGTTTCTCCCAATCTTGTTAAAGGCCAAAGTAATCTTTGCATCATAAATATCATAACACTATACGATGCGATTTCCATACCTCCATTAAGTGTAACAATGCCTCCATGCAGTAAAGTTGCTGTGAATCCAACCAAAATAGCCATTCGGATTAATGGTACAAAGGCTGCACTCAATCTTATTGCTTTACGATTTGCTTCACGATATTTTTGTGAGGCAGCTCTTACTCTTTCAATTTCAAGCTCTTCACTCGTAAAACTTTTGATAGTACTTATTCCACTTAAATTATTAGAAAGAAGAGCATTCAACAACCCCACTTCCTTTCTGACCTCTGCATATCGAGGACCTATGCGTGATTGAAACCTAAATGAACCCCAAATAATTACTGGAATTGGTATAATGGAATAAATTGCTATAGCTGGTGAAATGTAGAAGAAAATTGCACTAATAATTACAACCGTAGTTCCAACTTGCAATAATTCATTTGCTCCTTTGTCAAGAAACCTTTCCAATTGATTAATATCGTCATTCAAAATTGACATTAATTCACCTTTGGATTGATCGCTAAACCAAGCCATTTCCAATTCTTGAATATGGGAATATGCATCCAATCTCAATTCATGCTGAACAGTTTGCGCTAAATTTCTCCACAAAACTCCATAAATATATTCAAAGAGAGATTCAAAGACCCAAATTATAACGGTTAAAATTGAAAGAATTATTAATTGGTCTTTAGGATCTGTATAGCCATAATTCGATAATACAGATTCTTCTTGCCTAGCTACGACATCGACTGCAGCCCCAATTAACAATGGAGGTGCTAAATCAAATATTTTATTCAAAATAGAAAACAAAGTAGCTAACCACATCGTAGAACGGCGTTCTTTCATATGTGAAATAAGACGATAAATTGGTGCCTGTTCTGTCATTATTTCACTCTCGCATAATGTTTATTTGATACTTTTTTCAATGGAAAGACCTCATTAAGACTTGATCGAACAATATAATCAATACCTTTCCCTTCTATAGCTTTAATTTCTAAACGTTCTTGTTCTGTCATTTTAGTAGCTAATTTGGCCTTTGAACCATCCAAATAAATAATTGGACTAGGAACATCTCCCAGAATCATCATTTTTTTCTTGTCAGGAGCAAAAAACTGAGGAGTTGCTGATAACAAAGCCTTAGTGTATGGATGCCGAGGATTTGAGAATAATACTTCTGTATCTGCTTCTTCAACAACTTTACCCAAATACATAACTGCTAGTCTATCACACATGTACTCTATAACGGATAAATCATGTGAAATAAAAATATAAGTTAAATCATACTTATCCTGTAAATCATTTAATAGATTAAGAATTTGAGCTTGAACCGAAACATCTAAAGCTGAAGTTGGTTCATCTAAAACTAATACTTTTGGTTCTAGAGCTAATGCTCTAGCAATTACTATTCTTTGTCTTTGTCCTCCTGAAAACTCATGAGGATATCTATACAAATGTTCTTCACCAAGTCCAACATTATTCAATAATTCAATAACTTTCTCACGCATATTTTCTTTTTTACCGTGTATAACTAACGGTTCACTTACAATATCTTTAATCAGCATTCTAGGATTCAAAGCGCCCATAGGATCCTGAAAAACAACGCCAATCTGACGACGGAAATGACTTAATTCTAATCGTGTTAAATTTTCAAGGGTTCTACCTTTTTGTCCTATAAGCTGATCTGATAAATGCACAGAACCTGACGTTGGTTCAACTAATCTCAACAAAGTTCGCATCAATGTTGTTTTCCCACAACCACTCTCACCAACTATACCAAATGTTGTACCACTTTCAATATTCAAATCAACACCATCTAAGGCTTTGACTAACGCAATATCAGTTCCCCAAACATTTTTCACTGGAAAATGTTTCCGCAAATTCTTAATTTGAATAATATCTTTTCCCATCATATTGCCCCATATTCTCCTACATCAGGAACTTTTAATCTTTCCTTTCCGCCTTTAGGTATAGCATTCAATAGTGCTTTAGTATATGCATGCTGTGGATTTTTAAATATATTAGCAACTGTGTTTTCTTCAACTATCTTTCCTTTGTACATTACTGCTACTCTTTCACAAGTCTCTGCTACAACTCCTAAATCATGAGTTATCAATAATACTGACATATTCTCTTCTTTCTGAATATCTTTAATCAATTGAAGAATTTGTGCTTGAATAGTTACATCCAAAGCCGTAGTAGGTTCATCTGCAATTAGCATCTTTGCTTTACCTGCTAACGCCATAGCAATCATAACTCTCTGCTGCATTCCTCCGCTTAATTCATGAGGATATGAACTTGCGATTTGCCTCGGATTTGGAAGTTTTACTCTAGATAATGATTCCATTACCATAATATCTAATGCTGAATCTGAAATATCTTGCTGTAAATAATCTCGTAAAAGCATCAATGCTATAATAACGAAAAAAGGCAATCCAAAACTAAATTGTCCAAGCATTGAAAAAAGAGAAATAAAGGAAATACATATTGCTAATACTGTAAATTCAACACCTGGAGAAAAACTGAATTTTTTACTTTGATAAACGGGAATTTCTTTTTCTGTGGCAATTTTATGTAATTCTTTATCTTGATGGAGAGTTAATACTTCTCCTATCTGCTCATTTACAGTCATTACTGGATTTAATGCAGATAATGGATCCTGAAAAATAATTCCTATTTCACCACCTCTTATTTGCCTTAATCTTTCCTCTGAAGTATGAGTTATATCTTCTCCATTCAATATAACTTTACCATCAACTACTTCACCAGTCTTGGGAAGTAATTTTAATGCTGAATAACAGGTTACTGACTTACCACTACCCGTTTCACCAACTAAACCAAACATTTCTCCATCTTTAACAGACAAATTCACACCATCCAAAGCTTTGATAACACCATCATAAGTATTAAAATTTGTCTTTAGATTTTCTATCTCTAACATTTAATTCCTCTGTTTAGGATCGAGAATATCTCGAACACCATCTCCTAATAAATAAAAGCCAAAAGCCCAAAGAGCTACAGCTAGTCCTGGGAAAAAGAAACCCCACCATTCTCCCTTAAGCATATCATCTTGACCAAACGATACCAATTTACCCCATTCAGCAAGATCTGCACCACCACCAAAACCAAGAAATCCAAGTGCAGCTAAAGAAAGGACAATACCACCCATATCCATTGTTGCTATTACTATGATTGAAGTTATACAATTAGGAAGTACATGTTTAAAAATAATTCTAAAATCAGAAGCTCCGGCAGCTTTTGCAGCTTCAATATATGGTAATTTTCTAATCCTTAATGCCTCTGCCCTAATAACTCGTGTAAAACCCGGCCACCAAACAATAATCAACGCATACATTAACATTTCTATTGAATTATCTCCTGTAACTGCAATAATTGCTAATGCTAATACTAACCCCGGTATTGCAATAAATACATCAGTTATTCGCATTATAACATCGTCTGCTTTACCACCATAATAACCTGAAACTGCTCCAATTATTGCTGCAATAAAAGTTCCAGTAATAACCACCTTAACTGCCACATCTAATGATGTTCGACTTCCCCAGACAATTCCATAATATATGTCATAACCTCTATCAGTACTTCCTAAGATATATCCATCTTTCTCACCCGATTCTGCAGTACAAGAAAAATAACAAGGAGGTTGATGATCATAATTAAATTCAAAATGTTCCTCCATACTCATAACATCTCTTTGATTATCTGAAGGAGGTGCTAAGAAAGGTGCAAAAAGAGCAATAGACAAAAGTGAAATAACTAAAAATAAACCTAAAATCGTCAAAGGATTTCTTCGAATTTGATAAGCTGCTCTTTTCAATTCATCATATTTAGGGGCAAGTCCATCTTTTATTTCATTCCAATTATATAATACATATACCGAATAACCAAGTAAAGAAGCAAGTAACAATATCATAAAGAAACCAGTCAAAATTGACCAAACAACAAAGAGAGTTCCGAAAAACAAACCTACTAGTAACAAATCTTCTGGATTTTGTATCAATCTAATTGCTACTGAATATAACAACAGCAATACTAGAGAAACGAGAATTAGAGAAGTAAATAAAACTGCGATACTAATATCTACAAATGTTATTAAAAGCAATAAAACTGAAAAAGATACAACTATTATTTCACCAATACTCAGATGGCCACCCAATTCAACACGTGGATCCAGAAAAGCATATAATATGTCTACAATTAAATTAGCTATAATATACAAAAATGCTGAAAACAAAGTATAAGCTAAGATAGCAGACACATCTAAACTGCGCATTGCTGTAATTGCCCAAGCACCTAGACCTGGCCAAGTGAAAATTGTCTCAGTTAAAACTGAACCATTAATTAAACCGGCAAACCCCATTCCTAGTAATGTAACTGTTGGAATCATTGCATTTGGTGCACCATGCTCAAAAGTAACTTGTTTTTCAGTTAAACCTTTAGATTTTGCAGTTCTAATATAATCTTGACCCAAAACATCCAGCATATTACCTCTCATTAATCTAATAATGGTAGCCATTGATCCATATGCAAGAACTGTAGCTGGAAGAATCATATGTTTTAACGCATCAATAAAATGAGGTAAAGAACCTGCTGCAATTGCATCAATTAAAAGAAAATTAGTCTCAATATCAATCGGATCTGTAATTTCCCAAAGAATAGGATCATAACGTAAACTCAATGGAAGTAAATCCATCTTAAAAGCAACTATATATTGTAAAAAAAGAGCAAACCAAAATATAGGAATTGCTGAACCAAAGAGTGCAAATAACCTAATACTATGATCGTGCCATCTATTCTGGCGGATAGATGAAAATATACCAAGAGGAATTGCAGTAGCAACAGAAACTATAAAAGCCAAAATAGATAATTCTAAAGTCGCGGCAAATTTCTCAGGCATAGCTTCTGAAACATCTTGATTTATAACTTTTGAATAACCCCATTCAAAAGTAATTATATTTCTGAGATATGTGACATATTGATATTGTATAGGTTCATCCAGATTATGTTTATCAATCAGTTCAGCATATTGCTCGGGAGTAGTTTTTTCAGTAACGTAAGGAGCTAATGGGTCTCCCATTCCATATGAAAGATAAAAAGTAATAAGTGTAACACCTAAGAGAACTGGTATTGTCAGTGCCAAGCGCCTAACTACATAAATCCAAAGTTTCACTGTTCGCTAAGGAGTGTTTTACTTAAGGTAATACTCTGCCTAACTTTTACTCAAGCTATAGAAAAGAGTGCCATGCATCATATTATGATACCATCCATTCACCCAATCTCTCCAAATTTTGTAACCTATTGATTGAGATGACCAAATGTATAGTGCCTTATCATGTTCTAAATCTGCTAAATCAAAATATAAATCTTCTCTTGCTGAAGTATCAGATTCAGATGCTGCATTCATAATCAAATTATCGATATCATCATATGCAAAACCTAAGTAATGAGCAAAGTGTCCTTCACTATGTAAAAATGGATGTGCATAATTATGAGGATCTGCGTAGTCTGGAGCCCAACCTAAAAAGAAAAGCGGTAACTCATGTGCTCGTAATTTATCCAAATAAGTAGGCCATTCAAGTCCTTGTACTTCAACGTTAAAATTAGAATTCATCTCTTCAAGTGCATTTTCTAAAAGTAATAAGGCATTGAGTCTTACATCATTTCCTGAATTATAATAGGCAGTTATAGTAAAGCCATTGTCCCATACTCCTGCATTTCTAAAATGCTGTTCAGCCATAGCTGGATTATAACTGTATTGAGGTCCATTTGCATCATAACCTAGCAATCCATCAGGTATAGGGCCTGTAGGTTGCTTTCCCCATCCATCTAAAATATCATCGATATAAGAATCATAATTAAAAGAATAACAAAACCCTTTCCGTATATCTTCATTTGTGAAAAAATCACTTGAAGGTGCCGTGTTTTCATGATTGGAAATATTATGATTGAACCCTATGAAACCCATAGATAATGAAGGTAAATTTCCTTCATATTGCATTCCCTCATATGTCAATACTTCTTCACGATAATTAGGTTCAACATATACTGAATCTGCATTACCCGATCTTAATTCTAAAATACGAGCAGATTGGTCATTATTCTTCTTTAATAAAACAGTTTCAATAAAACCCGATGTAGTTATACCAAATGATTGTCGTTCATTATCAGACCAACCTCTCCAATAATTTTCATAATACTGCATTAAAACATATTGTTCTGGCACCCATTTACCGCCATAATCTTCGTTCATCATATAGGGGCCAGTACCCATTACTTCTTTTTGAATTCCTGGACATTCAATACCTGGTACAGGGCTACCACAACCCTTACTAGAAACCCAGTCTTTTGACAATATTGAAGCTCCATTATAAGCCATAATTGGTAAGAAACGTGGAGCTGTTTGGTTTAAAATAAATTGAACAGTATACTGATCTATCTGGACAATACTATCGGCAATACCATCACCGTCTTCATCTGTTTTATCTAATAATTCAGTATACATCCAAGCCGGACCTGCTGCAAGATCCATTACAATTAAACGATTCAAAGAGAATACTACGTCTGAAGCATCCATTGGAGATCCGTCATGGAATGTTACTCCTTGCCTAATTTTGAAAGTATATGTAAGGCCATCAGGAGAGATACCTCCATTCGATGTTGATGGAACTTCCTCAGCCAATATTGGAATCAAACTATCAGTTCTTTCACGATCATAAAAAACTAAAGTTTCATAAGTATTAGACAGAATAGAACCACTAGCTGAATCGTAAGCTTCTGCCGGATCCAGACTTACAGGATCTCCAATAGATACTGAGGTGTAAACAGTCGGATCTGGTGATGCAAGGCCTGAAACCTCATCTGAAATAACTCGAATTGTGCGATAAACTGTATCTGTTTTTCCATCATTATCTACAACAGTCAAAGTCACCGGATAACTACCAACTGCCGTAGTAGATGTTAATCCACCTGAATTACCAAAAATATGATTGGTTACATTACCTGTGTCTGTCTGTCCATCACCAAAAGTCCAAGCCCAGGAATCAATCCCATCAGTAGACGGAGAGTCATCAACATAGGACCAAGAACCATCTCCACTAAACTCAATCTCTGTTCCTGCAGCTATAACTGAAGATTTAACTGATATTATGGCATGTGGTGGAGAATCTGATGATTGTAAAACTTCAGGATGCAAAACTGTAATGTAAGTTAATTTTCTATCATTTGTACCCACTGCTCCTTTATCATCTGTAACTGAAAGTGAAACAATATAATCTCCAGGATTCAGAAATTTATGTATTTCCATCTTATTTGTTCCTGTTGTTCCATCTCCAAAATCCCATTTATAAGAACTAACAGTTCCATCCTCATCTGTTGATTCTTCAGCATTAAACTGTATAGAATTACCCAACTCTATAACTTTTGGTCCTACTACATTTACTACTGCTACTGGATTTAAATTAGAGCCTAAAACCTCCTCAGTACCGAGAATATCTAAACAACCTGTAAACAGGAGTAGGCCTACGATGGCCAGCGAGCTAAATTTACCAAAATTTTTTTTCATTGTTGTACCGTTATTGTAAACTGAGAGCCAGGAGATGAACCCGTAGGAACTTGGACATTCACTACTTGTCCACTAGGCATTGTAACAGTCAATACTTGACCTGGAACTACGCCTGGAGGAACTGTTATGGTCATTGTTGAAGGTTGATTAACAGGTGGAGCTGCAACCGGAGTTGGTGGAGCTGGAGCCATACCGGGCATTGGTGGTGCAACTGGTGGTGCTGGAGCCATACCAGGCATTGGTGGTGCAACTGGTGGTGCAACTGGTGGTGCTGGAGGCATTCCCCAATCATCTTCTACAGATGGCTGTTGCTTTCCTCTTATCATATTATAAAAATCATAAACAATAAGCCCAATACCAACAATCATAAGACTAACAAAAATATATTCATTACCTGTTGATAATCGGCCATTAATGGCATCCGGACTTAGACCTGGCGGGCTATTTTGATACCCCTCAGGAGTGTGATGTCCCTCTGAATCTTTAACAACTTCAAACGATATTATTACACTACTGCCAATTCCAAAATCACTCATTATATTAGATTTGAAAATAAAAGATATGTCATTATCAGCTTTACCAATCGATTCTAACCATATTTTAGTATTACCATTATCATCTTCCATCCGAGCAATCTTATCAACTATAATAACATTATCTCCAATCTCATAATCCTCGAACTTATCTATGCCTGTTGATGGGTCTATTTGATCAACAAAAGTTTGTCCATCTGTTGCCATAAATTTGGGAAATATTAAAGTTAAACCAAGAATTCCTACTAATACCAAAACAGCGCCAACTTTCATTAATAGATTGAACCGCACGTGATTACACTCTTACGTATTGATTTAAGACTTATGCAATAATCTTCTTTCGATAATACACGGCTGTAGCTACAACAAGAATTGCTAATAATGAATATGATAGCATTGCTAAAATATTCTCTGTAGAAGATTCAGGAGATTCTCCATATGCATAAAATTCTGAATGTGCCGATATTGAATGCATTCCATTTGAATCAACTGATCTAACAAGTAAAATATGATCTCCTGTAAAATACAAATTATCTGAATCCAAATTAATTATCCAGTCAATATAAATTGAAGCATTAGAACCAGGAGAATATTGGGCTTCCATCCATGATCCTCCATCTACGCTATATTCTATTCTATCTACTGAACCACTTCGCGACCAAGAATGGCCTGTAATCGCATTAATATTAGTGCCAATTTCTGTACTAATTATATAAGTTTGTAAATCAGTATTAATATTATCGGTATCTGTATTCAAAAGAGCAGATTCAACTGCTGCATGTGCATCAACCATTCCCCAACCAAAATGACGATTCCAATATGGATCTAAATCAGGATAAGTAGCCCATGGGCCTTCCTCAACACCCTCTCCATCTGATGAAGTAAGATTCTCTCTTCTTTCAGAAGTAAGGCGAAGTATTTCTCTAATAGCTAAAGGATCTAAATCAGGATTAGCTTCTATCATTAGGGCTATAACTCCTGAAACGGAAGGTGTTGCATATGAGGTTCCACTACCTCTTCCACTGTATCCATTATCTGCCGCATCTTGACCTGGAATTCTGTTGTAACAACTACCACTAGCATGACATGCTTCAGCTTGAACAATATTTGTTCCTGGTGCTGAAACATCAGGTTTCATTTCATCATAAGGATTACCATCATTATTATCTCTACGAGGTCCACGGCTAGAATAGGAAGCAATACCATCATCTGAACGATCAATACTATTCTTATCATCAAGAGCTCCTACTGTAATTGAAAGACTAGATGAACCCATACCAGAAAAACCGTCATTATTTGAACCGTCATTACCTGCTGCTACACTTACCACAATTCCAGCTAAAGTAGCTTCATCTAAAACTTGAGAAAACATATCAGTACCATCCGAACCTCCACTTTCATGCGAAGTGATTCCCCAAGATAACGAAATAATATCTATACCATAACTTTCATTTTCAATACCTGGCCAAGCTGTATCTTTATTCTCAATTACCCAATTAAGACCATCCATAGCCGACTCATAAAATTCCTGCTCTAAAATATAATTCTCAAAAGGGCCAGCTCCAACTGCAGTTCCAATTCTTACATCTACCAAATTAGCATCAGGTGCTGAACCTGTAAAATTAGACATTTCACCACTTGGTAATATACCTGTGCTAGTTGCCATACCTGAACACGCAGTACCATGCTGATTTTGATCGTCTGGATCAAATGAACCATCATCTTCTTGCAGCGAAGCTAAGCAAAGAGGATCATCTGAACAAACTGCATCATAACCTGCTACAAATTTACCCAAAAGCCCGGGATGTTCATTATCAATACCAGTATCCACTATTGCAATATTAACTCCTTTGCCACTAACCCCTAAGTCCCAAGCACCTTCTGAATAAACTGATGAATTACTAGCTTTTATTGCTGGTGTCTGAACATCTCCATATAATATGACATTACCATAAGGTTCAATCATTAATACGCCAGGATATTCACTTATTACTTCAAATAATTCAGCACTTACAGAACCTAATAATAGGCCATTTACTAAAGAAACATGATATTTTACACTAACACCTATTTCAGATAATAAAAAAATATCTTCATCTGTTGGTTGATGATCATACATAACTCCTATTTTGTATTCGTCCTCTATTTGTTCTAACCAATCGACAATATTATTTCTATTTAAATCTCTAGAAGTTGTTTCCCACCACGGCTGTTCTTCCCAATAATTTTCTTTAACTTCAGGAATTATTGATAATTCTGTAAGCTCCGAATCTGGAGAATTAGGGCCAGAAACTGGAAGAGATGAAAAAAGCAAAATTGCGACTATTGTTAATACACGGAATCTTTCCACGATTAGCTATGTAATGGTTATCATAAAAGTTTTGAGGTCAAATATTTGAGCCAAAACCACCACCACCAGGTGTTTTGATAATCACCGTTTCACCTGATTTAACAACCCTTTCAACTTTACCTCCAAGATCTTTTTCTTCACCTGAGACCTCTCTAATAAAATTAGAACCATGCAAACCATCATGTCCTCCATTAAGTCCATAAGGTGCTATCACCCGCCTTTCAGAAAGGATAGAAACTTTTCTAGGTTCTAAAAAAATTATTTCACGTATAACTCCCTCACCTCCCTTAAATTCTCCATTACCACCTGAATTCTTACGAATTTTAAATTTTTCAAGTCTGATCTCTTTGAATCTTTGTTCAAAAACTTCGGGGTCTGTTGAACGTGTATTAGTCATATGAACTTGAACTGCAGAAGCTCCATGACTATCTTTTGTAGCTCCCGAACCTCCTGCTATTGTTTCATAATATTGCTTTCCGGAACCATCTTCAGAGCCAAAAACAAAATTGTTCATTGTACCTTGTGATGCTGCTGCAATACCTAGAGCACCCAATAATACATCAGTAATTCTTTGGGAAGTTTCAACATTACCTCCAACTACTGCAGCTTCATTACTTGGATTCAAAAGTGAACCATCAGGAATTATTATTTCTATTTGATCCAAACATCCTGAATTCAAAGGAATATCTTTGTTTATTAATAATCTAAAAACATACAATACTGCAGCTTTTGTGACTGCAATAGGTGCATTGAGATTATTAGCCATTTGTGAACTAGTACCACTAAAATCAACTATCGCATGGAAAGGTGGAGATTTATCTTCCTTTTTTACAATATTTATTTTAACTGAAATACGTGAACCATCATCTAAATAATCACTAAAACTATTCTCTTTATTTCCATTTTCATCTACATATTTCTCTAAAGCATCGCTCATTGCTTCTGCAGAATTCATTCGGATATGTTTCATGTATGATTTAACTGTTTGAAAACCATACTTAGACATTAATGCTTCAATTTCTTGAATACCTTTGGTAACTGCTGCAATTTGTGCATTAATATCATGTTTTCTTTCCTCTATATTCCTAGCAGGATAATCGGAAGTAGTTAATAATTCTACAAATTCTTTTTCTCTTAATTCACCTTTCTCTAATATTAAGAAATTATCTATAATTATTCCTTCCTCATAAATTGATTTTGAAAAAGGAGGAATTGAGCCTGGTGTTATACCGCCTATATCGGCATGATGACCTCTACTAGCAACATAAAAAATAGGTTGTTCTTGATTTGAAAATACAGGTGAAATAACAGTAAGATCAGGAAGATGAGAACCTCCTTTGTGAGGATTATTAATAAGATAACAATCGCCATCCTTCATTTTATTCTTATTAGAATTAATTATAGATTTGACAGATTCACTCATTGCTCCTAGATGAACTGGCACATGTGGTGCATTTGCAACTAAGTTGCCCTCTTCATCAAATAATGCACATGAAAAATCAAGTCTTTCTTTAATATTGACTGAATGTGCCGTATTTTGTAAAGTAAAACCCATCTCTTCGGCAATTCCCATGAATAGATTATTAAAAATTTCAAGAGATATTGCATCTCTCTCTGGTGATATCTCAACATTTTTATCTGTTATTTGATGTACGTGAATATGACCTTTTTTATTTACATTTAATTTAAATCCTGGTTCAATAACTATGTTTGAAATTAAATCAGTTACAATAAGTGGACCGTGTATATCAATATCAGTTGGTAAATCTTCTCTTGCATAAATTTTGGTCTTAACCAATTTATTATCAAAGAATACTTCAGTTTGTGAAAGAGGAATTGGGAATTTATCTATATTGACATTAGGAAGATCTGTGATTTTTGATCTTTGACCATTAACTTCAGTACGGAGATTAACAATTTCCAGTTTATTCGGAGGAGAAAAACCAAATAATTCTTTGTGTCTTAAACTGAATTCTTCAATCATAACTTCATAATCTGCAAAAGGAATTGTTAGATATTTGTCCGTGCCTTTAACTCTTAAATCTAAGAATTTCTCTCTAGAGATATTATCCATTGAGATTCCAAAGTCAATAATTTCATCAATTAATGGTAATTCTAGTAACTCCAACTCTGAAATACACTCTAAGTATGATTTTTTTGTATATTCTACAATTACTGACTTTACACCATACCTAAATTGCTCAGCATTTGCAATACCATAGGCTGAAAGTAGACTTGAAAGTGGATGAATTATTACTTCCTTAATGCCTAAAGTTCTTGCTATTCCACAACAATGCTGTGGAGCGGCCCCTCCAAAACATACTAAAGAATGATTTCTAACATCATATCCTCTTGAAACTGAAACTTTTTTGATAGCACTAGACATTTTTTCATTTGCTATATTGATAAATCCTAATGCTAATTCTTCAACTGAAAAAGAAGTATTAGTTCTAGAATTAACTGTGTCTCTTAACTCTTCGAAAGCTAAACGTGTTTTTGTAATATCTAAACTTTCATTTCTATTAAATCCAAAAACTTGAGGGAAAAAATCAGGATTTATTCTTCCCAAAATGAGATTTGCATCAGTCACAGTTAACTTGCCCCCCAGGCCATAGCAAACTGGACCTGGAATTGCCCCTGCTGACTCAGGACCGACCTGTAATCTTTGTCCATCAAATAATAGCAATGATCCTCCTCCTGCCGCTACTGTTTCTATATCCAAACTAGATGTTTGGAATTTTATACCTGCAGCTTCTATTTCTGATGATTTAGAAAAGGACCCATTATACCTAGAAACATCAGTTGACGTACCACCCATATCAAAGCCAATTATAGAAGAAACTCCATTTGCTTCACCGACTATGGCACTTCCTATAACTCCTCCTGCAGGACCTGACAAAACTGAATCTTTACCTGTTAAAGAATTTGAGTCTGTTAAACCACCTGAACTTTGCATAAATTCTAGAGGAATCTCCCCTAATTCACTCTTCAATGATGAAATATAGTCATCAAGAACAGGATAGATATATGAATCTACAACTGTGGTTTGTCCTCTGCTCACTATATTTATTAATGGCATAATTTTACTTGAAACAGATATATTAGTAAATCCAATTTTTTTGGCAATGTCAAAACAGATAATTTCATGAACTGGATTCTTCCAAGAATGCATCAGTACAATTGCTAATGATCTTAATCCGGTATTGTATAATTTTTCAAGATCTTTTTCTAATTTTAACTTATCAATTTCAATTATTATATTTCCATCAGAATCTAATCTTTCCCTAACCTCTTTGACAGACGCGTATAATTGATCAGGTTTAACCACAGAAAGATCAAACAATGAAGGCCTTGCTTGATGACCTATCTCAAGAAGATCTCTAAAGCCAGAGGTGATAAGTAAGGCTGTATTGGTTCCTTTCCTCTCAAGTAAAGCATTTGTCGCGATAGTTGTACCTATTCGTATTCTTTCTATTTCATCTAATGGTACTTTTTCATCTGAACCCAATCCCAAAACTTGCCGAATTCCTTCAACTACAGAGTCTGCATATGATGGGGATTGTGAAAGAATTTTAGCAGTATGAATCTTATTATTAGGATCAATCCCTATAATATCAGTAAAAGTTCCACCTTTATCTATTGCAAAAAACCATTTGCTCATACTTTCTTAGAACAGTATGGACACATAGACCACTTCTGATCAACAGCTTTACCGCAATTAGAACACAACTTCATATCACGTTCCCTACTTTCTGGGGCTTCAGACCATAAATCTGATGGTGGTGGTGGAGGTAATGGATCTGGCCAAATAAGAGCTATACCCAGACTTGCTACTAAACAAATTATCAATAATGCTTGAACTAAGAATTCTTCAGTAAGAAGAAAATTAGTTGCTGAAAGAACACTAATCGCTACGAATGTGTATCTTAACATCAATCAGTATACATTGCTTCTATTTCTTTAGCCCAATTCTCATTAATTTGTTTTCTGCGTATCTTAAGAGTTGGCGTAAGTTCACCTTCATCTACATTTAAATCGCGTGGAAGAATTGTGAATTTTTTAACTTGTTCAGGGTTCATAAACTTCTGATTTAGTTTTTGAACTTCGGAATCTAATTCAGCATGTATTGTAGGATTATTTGTGTAGTCTGATAATTTAGCTCCCAATTCTTCTAATTTGGCAATTTGTTCATTAGGATCTTTAGGAACCTCTGTAGCTCCATCTAAACCGTGCTTATCTCTTAAAATAGCTCCAACATCCAGTGTGAGAAGTGCTGTACAATAATTTTTATTATCACCTACAAGCATACATTGTGAAACTAAAGGAATCGATTTCATAGTCTCTTCAATAACAAGAGGAGCTATATTTTTTCCAGCTGAACTAACATATATTTCTTTTAAACGACCAGTGACATAAACAAATCCATCTGAATCTACTCTACCTAAATCTCCAGATTTCAACCATTCACCATCCATTGTTTCAGCTGTGGCTTCAGGATTATTGTAGTAACCTTTCATGACGTGGCGGCCTCGGAATTGAATCTCTCCATCGCCCTTTTCATTAGGATTATCTATACGAATCTCACCTGCAAAAGTTTTCCCAACAGAACCAAACTTATTTGCATTCTTATGACCAATCGTTGCACCTGCTGAAGTTTCTGTCATTCCATATCCTTCAAACAATGGAATACCTAACTTGTGAAATAATTCTAAAATATCTGGATTTATTGGAGCTGCACCAGTAATTGCATAAACACAATTTGACATACCAATCTTTGCCTTTGCCTTCTTTTTGATTATACTGCCAAGAATAGGTATACCTAGAAGTTTTACTTTTCCTCCCAAACCTGCAACCAAATTAGAATAAACTTTCTCATATATTCTTGGAACTCCAATAAATAAATGAGGCTGAACTTCTTTACAATAATCAATCGCATGCAATGGATTATCTACCACATGCATATGCATTGCCTCTCTAATCCAAGCATGATTATCTACTAGTTGCCCAAATACGTGAGCACAAGGTAACCAAGAAACGTATTTTTCTCCTTGATTATAACCTTGTATCTCAAGAACCTTGGTTATTTCATATTCAAAATTATCATAAGTTAACTCTACTCCTTTAGGGTTTCCAGTTGTTCCAGAAGTATAAATTAAAGTTGCAGTATCATCTTGACTAATACCTGCTATGCGATCATGGATTTGTGACTCTTCAATATCCTTACCTTTTGATAAAAAATCGGACCATGATATTGCCTTAGGATGATCTGGCATATCTACACCATCCATCACCACTACAATTTCTACTTTTTCAAGTTTAGATAAAGCTGCATGAAGCCTATGTGAACACATCTTTGAAGTGTCACCTCCATCCATTGGATTATGTCCAACAAATACAACCTTTGAATCTGAATTACCAACTACCCATTCAACTTCATTCGATGAACATGTATGGTAAACTCCAACACCTGCACCGTTACAAAAATTAGCTGCAGCATAGGCCAAATACCATTCTTTACGATTGTAAGAATATATGCTTAAATTATCGCCCTTCTGAAAACCTGCAGCTACAAGTGCCTTCGATAAGGCCATAGTTTCGTTATGAAACTCAGACCAGGTTGTGTGTATCCATTCTCCAGATTTGTCTTTAGAAGATAATGCAGGACTATGAGAGTATTTTTCTGCATTTTGAATCAAATATTCAGATGTTGTCATTACGGACATAAACCAGACAATATTGCATAGATTATATTAAGTTTAAGCTAAAGTCTTAAAAGTTTAGATTTTGCCATCAAAAATTCTTCTTCACTTAAAATTCCATTCTCATGCATTTCAGCTAATTGAACTAATTTTGACATCATTTCATCTTCACTATTCTCAGTTATATTAGTTATATTTGCCTGATTTTTTTCCATCTCATTTCGTTCCAATCGTCTCTCATTCGGAGTGATATCACTTTCAATAATGCGTGCTTCACGTGCCGAACGTGAGGCCTGCTGAATATTAACTAAAAAGCTAAGATGATTTTTGTTCTTAAAATCTGATTGAGCGGTTTGAAATAATTTCTTAGCGGTTGTCGTATCTAAATTATCTGATACTGCTTTTTCAATTCTATTATGTGCATACTTCATTAATCTTTGAAGATAAGGCTCTAAAGTATATTTGTAAACACCATCAATACCACCTAAAAATAGATAACCACCTCCACTAGCCATAACTCCTTTAGTCGATTGTCTAGATTTAAAACCCCAAACTTTCCGACCTTTTTTGTTAAATAATGTAACTTTAGAAGGTGTTTCACCTATAGAAACAAAATCTGCAGTTTGAGTCATATCTATCCAAATAGGTTGAACCGAAAATGTCTCTTCCCATAAAATACGAGAACTCTTAACTCCAAATGTGAATGTATTATCACTTGTCAAATA
>Ga0208894_1000993_pt1 | contig 17917 bp, 22 predicted proteins | sample ETNtaG_12_FD_185752 | JGI IMG/M metagenome (GOLD analysis project Ga0208894, IMG submission 185752) | Marine microbial and viral communities from oxygen minimum zone, Eastern Pacific Ocean - ETNP201306SV49 (SPAdes) (version 2) | ecosystem: Environmental > Aquatic > Marine > Oceanic ...
TCTTGATTTTCGTTTTGCGCTAGGGGCTCCTTTTAACGGCCTGAAGGCTTTTTTTACGACCCCTCAGCTGAACTGGATCGATAAATTGCGCAATGCCCTTGCGCTTGGTACTAGTCCCATCGTTAGGGGCTTGGTGGATTACGAGGGGGCAATGAGCACAATCCGTGCTCTCGATGAGGTGAGTTTTCAGCAGTGGTTTGTCAATCATGGCGGCAGCTTGCAGAGCATTCAGCGCATGTGGAACCCGGTTGCTTATGCGTTGGGGTTTATCGACTGTGAGGCGATTTCGGCCCGTTGCATGCTCACTATCTTCATGATGTTTGCGGCCCGTACGGAAGCATCAAAATTAAATCTGCTGAAAGGATCCCCTCATCGCTGGCTTACTGCACCGATTCTTGAGTACATCCAGGCAAGGGGAGCTCATCTTCATCTTCGTCATCGTGTTCGAGAAGTGTGTTTTAGTGATGATGAAGCTCCGATGGTGACAGGGCTAAGCCTTGGCACTCCTGAAGGGGATGTCATGGTTGAAGCAGATTGCTACTTGGCTGCTTGTGATGTCCCAGGTATTCAGCGATTGCTGCCTGAGGCCTGGCGCCGCTTCCCTCAGTTTGATGGTATTTACAACCTCGAAGCAGTGCCAGTTGCCACAGTGCAGCTGCGCTACGACGGCTGGGTGACTGAACTGGGTAATGACTCCATCAATGAGGCTGCACGTAGGGATCTTCAGTGTCCTGTTGGTTTGAATAACCTGCTCTACACCGCTGATGCAGATTTCAGCTGTTTTGCCGATTTAGCTCTTGCTAGTCCTGAGGACTATCGCCGGGAAGGCCTGGGTTCTTTGCTTCAGTGTGTACTTACTCCTGGTGATCCCTGGATTTCGAAATCTGTTGAGACGATCGTTTCGCATACAGATGCTCAAGTTCGTGAATTGTTTCCTTCTTCTCGGTCGCTAAAGCTTGTGTGGAGCAACGTCGTCAAACTTGCTCAGTCTCTCTATCGAGAATCCCCAGGGATGGAGCCTTACCGACCAGATCAAAGCACGCCTATCGGTAATTTTTTCTTGGCAGGCAGCTATACGCGCCAGGATTACATCGACTCGATGGAGGGTGCCACGATGAGTGGCCATTTAGCGGCAGCGGCGATTCTGCAGCAACCTGCCATGTTGGCCACTAATAAGGCGGTTGCTTGACGATGGGACGTTGGCTTGAACACACAGTTACTAGCGATATCAAAGTTCCCGTTGAGCGGGCTTGGGCTGTGTGGATGGATCTAGAGGCCATGCCCCGCTGGATGAATTGGATTGAATCTGTGAAAACCCTTGATGATCCAAATCTCACTAATTGGACATTGGCTGCTCAGGGCTTTCGTTTTCAATGGAAGGCAAGGATTACCAAGCAGGTTGAACGCCAGCAGTTGCAATGGGAATCCGTAGGAGGACTGCCTACGAAAGGTGCTGTGCGCTTCTATGCGGAGAGTGAGAACCACACAGCTGTGAAATTGAGTGTTAGCTATGAGTTGCCGAGGGCCTTGGCACCCTTGATGGAACCAAGCATCCTTGGAGGGATTGTTACTCGTGAGCTCCAGGCCAACCTTGACAGATTTAGGGATCTTGTGGAAAGCGGTTACAGCGTTTCTTCCTGAGTCGTCCGCTGCAGCAGCCTGGCGGTTTAGGTGTGGACTGGTCGTGCTTGCGGTTGTGCTAATTGGCTGTAGTGCTGATAACTCCACTACTGAGACGTTGCCGACAACACCCCTGGTAGTTCCTGAGATTTCAGAGGAGCTTGTTGTACCGCCTGATTTGCCTAATCCTCTAAAACCACTTCCTTCGGCTACAGACGTCCAGGATCGTGTCCCGGAAGGTCGCTCGGATCCTTTTCAACCGCTTGTTTCAGGAGCAAAAGCTAGCGTCATACTCAACGGAGTCTTGATTGTTGGTGGTCAGCAGCGGGCCTTGGTGGAGCTCTCTGATCGATCAGGGACGATATGTGTAGGGCCTGGAGGCCTTTGCCTTGGTCAGGCTAAAACCGAACAGTTGCTACCTCCTAGTTGGTCGCTGCTATCGATTGATGTTCAGCGAGGGTGTATCACTCTGAGCCGGAGGGGTAAGACTCAGGCCCCCACTTGCATGCTTGAACACAAGCGCTGACCAGTCCCTCCAAGTCATGGGGATCGGCCTCCTGGTCGACCCGTCCAAAATGTTTCTCACAGCTAAGGCTTGTCTGAGGGCCAATAGATATCAGCTTTACTCCTTGAAGGTATTGCAGCCAATCATTGCCAAAACGATGGCTAAGTAACGCTGCTGTATGTGCTGCGGTTTTGCCGCTACTGAATGCGATCGCATTCACATCATTATTAGCCAGGGCTTGGGCCGTGTCTGTTGGTATTGCTTTTGGGCAGCGGGATTCATAGGCCGCTACTTCGATGACGCAAAAATCAGCTTCTCTGAATGCATTGGCTAGAACTGTGCGACCGCCGCTTTGGACTCTTGGTAGCAGCATCCTCAGTCCAGACCCTGAGACTGGGAAATGTTCAATCAGGCTGTCGGCTACAAAGTTGGGTGGAACAAAGTCAGCAGTAGCACCAAGTTTTTCTAAATGTTGGGCTGTTTTGCGTCCTACTGCAGCAAGTTTTAGATCCTTGGGGCGATCGGCAAGAGATCTCTCTAAGCGTTGAAGCCTTGCTTCAATGGCTAATACTCCATTGGCACTGGAGAAAACCAACCAATGAAAGTTCTCAAGATCAGCCAAGGCATCATCAAGAGGTTTCCAGTCGTCGGGTGGACCAATTACAAGGGCAGGCAGATCAAGAACCTTCGATCCCAGGGCATTAAGCAAGCGATGGGCCTCACCCTGTTGTTCCTGGGCACGGGTCACGATGATTGTGCGGTCTTGTAGTGGAGCTATGGGATTACAGCTCATCTGTTTTCCTGGTCTAGCTTCACCATTCCTGCCACCTGATTGCGCAATCTTTCGCTTTCCTCGTTTCGCCCTTGGTCGTGCAGCAGCGCAATAGCTTTGTTGAAGTTATTGCGAGCACCATTGATGTCTCCGGCAACAAGCATGGCGACAGCTTGGTTTTGATGCGTCTCAGCATGCTCGGGATTCAATTGTTTGGATTGCTCATAGGCTTGTAAGGCTGCCACTAGATCGCCTCGGCGACGCTGCATCAGGCCGAGGTTGTACCAGGCGATAGCTACTTCCGGAGCTTGTTGGGTAGCGGTGGTAGTTAGCGCGATCGCTTCATCGAGTTGTTCTTGTTGCATGAGGAGCCCAGCCAGGTTTAAGCGCGCTCCCAGGCTTGCCCTTATATCCATAGGAAGATCTAAGGCCTCGCGGTAGGCCTTAATGGCTACCTTGGGATCGTCTTGGCAAAGGGCAATGCCTAGGTGGAGAAGAAGTTCGTAGCGTTCGATCGGATTAGCAGTTGTCTCCTTGTTTTGCTCTAGGCCTTGTCTGAGTAGTTTTATACCGCGCTCTTTTTGCCCTTCGGCTACTTCGAGGGCGCCGAGTTTGGCGCAGGCATAGGGGTCACAGGGATGTTCAGCTAGCCAGGCCTCCATCGCTATTCTTAGGCGCTGAGATTTATTGCTGCGTTGGAGTAGATCCGGTCGGTAGCCCTCGTGGAGTAAAGCTGGTTCAACGTAATCAACAATGCGCCAATCGGGTTCGTCGTTGAGTATCTCTCGCACGCTGTCGTCAATCATTGAGTGATAGGGACGGCTCCAGCGGATTCTCTGGTGTCGACGGAATAGGCGGCTGACGCTGGAGTAGGGGGCCATTGTTGCTCCCTGCTCAAAGCGCAGCAGGTTTACTACTAAGACATCCTGTTGGGCCATTAGCTCTCTTAGATCTGGGATGGCCTCAGCTCGTAGTTGTTCATCAGCATCAAGAACAAGCACCCAGTCCCCCTTGATTAGGTTTAGGGCGGCATTACGGGCTGGGGCAAAGTCCCCTGGCCAGGGAAGTTGTTCTACCTGCGCACCAGCGGCTTTAGCTACGGCCACTGTTGCATCAGTTGACCCTGTGTCTAATACCACTATCTCGTCGACAAATCCTTTCACTGATGCCAGGCAGGATCCCAGCCGACTCTCTTCGTTGCGTACGATCATTGAGAGGCTGAGCATTTGCACTGGCTAAGTGGTTGGTATGAGGCTAGAGCCGTCAGTCTGTGAACTCCTGCAGCAGGGCTGGTTGCGAGTTTGAGTGCACCTTTGCAGGTTTCAGTAGGTAGCTAAGAGCCTGACGTTGTGCTTCAGGCATTTGACCAGGGCTATAAACCGCTGGGATTCCAGTATCTAATCCATGAGTGAGCTCATCCCAGAGGTAAGGGTTGCCGTAGACCACTAGTGCTGCAAGGCGTTTTTGTCGTTGTAGTTGATTGATGACTGCTGCCCATGGTTCATGGCGATCCCGGTCGCCACGGAACGGATTTCCACGTAAGAAAAGTTGTAGCAGTATCGGGCCACTGCTCATTCGTTCTAAAGCTAAGGGTTCTTTTGGGTCGTCTTGCCAGGGCGAGATACCTAGGTTGTGGTGGAGCACGTTTTGGAATCCAGCTTCTGAGGGCAGCACTAGTGCTGGTGCTGTGGCTGTGAGCACCGAGCAGGGCAATACTCCATCTACCCGCAGAAGATTGATGCCTGAATCAGTTGCCGTGATTGGTCCTGGATGGAGGATTTCTAGGGAGGCACTTACTAGCTCTTTAGCGAGTGCATGGTCTTCATCCCTTTCCAGGGGATTGTTATTGCTTGTGCTGTTGTTTAGGAGAAATTTGTTACTGCAATCATCAACCTTCCTCAGTGCTTTTCGACGGCGTTCTCGTGAGGCCTCCAGTCGCTGCATGGGGATTTGACCTGATTGGAGGGCTTTGCATAGGGCTTCAATTGCACTATCTGCGTCCTCGGGCATCAGAATCAAGTCGGCACCGGCATCAAAGGCCATAACGGCGGCTTCGCCGGCGCCATAGGTCTGAGTGATGGCTTGCATGACTAGGGCATCGGTTACGACCAAGCCTTCAAACTTCAGTTGGTCGCGCAAAAGGTTTTGCAGAACAGTTTGAGAAAGGGTGGCCGGATGGGAGGCGTCAAGGTTTCGCATTAACAGATGGGCAGTCATGACGCTGTCGACGCCGGCTTTAATCGCAGCCTGGAAGGGCACAAGTTCAAGCTCTTCAAGTTGGTGGAGGTTGTGCTCCAGTACTGGTAACTGCAGATGGGAATCAATCCCCGTATTGCCATGTCCTGGGAAGTGTTTGGCGCATCCAAGTACGCCTTCGATAGTTAGGCCTCGTTGAAAAGCGCAGACCAGGGAAGAGACAGTTTCAGTGTTTTCTCCCCATGCCCGCACATTGATGACAGGGTTGGCAGGATTGTTGTTGACATCACAGACGGGTCCTAACACCCAGTTGAGTCCGCAGCGATGAGCCTGGTATCCAGTGCAGCGTCCGTAGCGTTCGGCCAGATTTAGAGCACGATTTTGGTCCTGTTGATATAGCCGTCCAAGAGCCATGGGCGGTACCAGCCAAGTGCCACCTTCAAAGCGTTGACCAACCCCCTCTTCCACATCAGCGCAAAGCAGGATGGGTGCTTTTGCCCATTGCTTAAGTGTTTGGCAGCGATGCGCTAGTTCGGTGCTTGTGCCCCCTAGCAGAATCACACCGCCAACACCATCTCCCAAGAGGCGTTGTAGTTCTGTGTTGCTTAATTCCCACTGTGGGTAACGGCGTTGCTGATCGCTGGCGTGACCACTGGCTCTTACTACCACTAGCTCCGCAACTTGTCGTCGAAGAGGGTTTGGGATCAGTGGCTTCACGTTCCGTTGAGAGTTGTTGTATCGAAAGCACTTGGTTCATTACTCTCGGGCTGCATTGGATCTCGGTTTTCTCGTGCTTGTTCCAGTTTTCCGAGCAGGTTCAGCACGGAGGTTCCTTTCTCGATGCCGCGATCCAGATGAAAATGCACCTCGGGTGCACGCCGCATCTTTAATCTGCGGCCCAACTCTCCTCTGAGGAATCCACTGGCGGCTTCTAGCCCCGCTAGCACTTCAGAGCGTTGGCTTTCTTCACCGAAGATGCTTACAAAAATCTTGCAGTGTTGGAGATCTCCAGATACTTCCACTTCAGTGATGCTCACCATGCCTTGATGCACCCGCTCGTCGCGGATGCCATGGATCAGCAGTTCGCTTGCTTCGCGGCGAATTAGTGCCGCTACCCGCTCTACCCGTCGCCCCGGTGCCATATCTATACAAGTGATGTTGGCGAGACCATGGCACGCATGATCAAAACGATGGTGGTCAATCCACTGATCAGGGCCCCAATGATTGCTATGGCAGTGATCGGATTACTCCTTCGTTTACTTAGTGGTTCTAAGTAATTGTTGAGCAGACCAAGGCAAAAAGCGATCAGGTATCTGGGATACCGTGACAAGTTGAGGAATAACTCCCGCATGGTGTTGGCGAGTTTTTGAATCTGTTAGCTACTCTGCCGTTCTTTTGGCAGATCAAACCATGATGGACCTGCATCAATTCCGCCATTCGGCTTTCTGCCTCAAGGTGAGGATGATCTTGCAGGTCAAGGGTTTGAGTTATCAGGTTGTGGAAGTGACACCTGGGCTGGGTCAGGTGGCCTTATTTCGCCTGTCCGGTCAGCGGCAAGTGCCGGTTCTTGTTGATGATGAAAATGTTTTGGCAGATTCGAGCACTATTGCTCGATATCTTGAGACCAAGCAGCCTCAACCACCATTGATTCCGGCTGATCCGCAGCAAGCTGCTCAGGTTCATTTGATTGAGGATTGGGCGGATACAACCTTGGCGCGGGCTGTCCGGTCAGCTTTGGTGCATGCTGCCGCGATGGATCCTGAGTTGCGTTTAGCTCTTATTCCAGAAGATCTGCCGCCTCCTGTGCGCCAGGTAATGGGAGACCTGCCTGGAGGTTGGCTCAACGGAGTCGCCGAGATATTTGGCCAGGGGGAGAGGGTTGAGTTGTTAACCAGTCTCGAACAGCTGGCTGGTTTGGTGCAAAACAGTTCCTGGTTAGTAGGAGATGCCATGAGCCTGGCTGACTTGGCGGTAGCTGCTCAGATTTCTTTATTGCGATTCCCGCTCTCGGCTGGGGCACCATTGGCCGGGAAAGGTGTTCTCGGTCTTAGTGATCATCCGCGTCTGCAGCCTTTATTCCAGTGGCGGGATCAGCTTGAGTTGGCATTGTTTCAAGCGGATCAAGTTGATCTATGAGCTCAATTTGATCATCGAGCCAGTGAGAGCCGAAAAATGTCCGACCCCTTGATTCGTGCTGTTGATCACTATGTGGTGTTGGAGCCTGGCGAGCCTGAGCGGCTACTGAGCGCTGCCGACACACTTGATTGGTTGCAGATTTGGTTGCAGCGACTTGAGCTTTTGCCGCAGGATTTGCAGAGTGAGCCCTCTTTAAGTTCTGCTGCTCAGCGGTTGATTGATACCGCTTGTGAGCTCGAGGTGGGCAGAGGCCTCAGCGTGCAGTGGTTTGCGGTGCGGCTCACCCCTGGGGGTTCTTGAGAAGGTTGGTTAGGGTTTCGAGAATGTTTAGGACAACTTGGTTGGGGTCTTCATCGCCAACTTCCAGGTGCAGGTCGGCTTCGGCATAAAGCGGTTGGCGTTTCGTAAATAAGTTTTTAAAGGCTGCTTCAGGGTCAGTTGTTTGCAGTAAAGGCCGATTGCCGGAATCGGCTTGTAAACGCTTTAGGAGTCGTTTTTCGCCAGGGTCGAGCCAAATCACGATGCCCTGATGCAAAACACCCCAGTTTTCTGGTTTGGTCACTATGCCCCCCCCAGTAGAGACAACAAGTGAATGGCGTTGTCCAATGGCATTGAGTACTTGTGATTCCATGGCGCGGAAACCTTCTTCACCTTCCTCGCTGAAGATTTGGGGGATCGCTCTGCCAGCAAGTTGTTCGATTACCGCATCTGTATCGATGTAGCCGTAGCTGATTTGTTGAGCTAGGGGACGACCGGTGATGCTCTTGCCACTAGCCATCATTCCAACTAAGTAGAGGTTGCGACCGCCCAACCTTTGCTTCAGTGGATGGGGTGATGGGGTGTCGCTCATTGAGTCGTTAGCGGCGTTAGCTTTCTAGGATGACTTCTTGTCAGAGCTCGGCATGACTGACGTCCCTTTATCGGAACGCCATGGTCAGGGCCGCGGCTGTGTCATAACCCGTCGCGCATGTTTTTGCGCCAGTCATCGTTACTGGTTGCCTGAATTGTCTAGCGATGAAAATGCTGCTTGTTTTGGTTTATGTGCACTGTCACCAGGTCATGGCCATAACTATGAGCTGATCGTTTCGATGGCTGGTGAGCTCAATGCTGATGGCATGGTGCTTAACCTTTCTGAGGTCAAGCACGCCATCCGCTCTGAGGTAACAGAGCAGCTTGACTTTCGATTTCTCAATGATGTCTGGCCAGAGTTTGATCTTTCCAATTCAGAGGGTTGTCTGCCGACCACTGAGGCTTTAGCGAGAATTATTTGGGATCGCCTCATCCCTCATCTGCCACTTGTGGCCATTCGGCTTTACGAACACCAAGGCCTTTGGGCCGACTATCTCGGAGATGCTATGGACGCTTACCTCACGATCCGTACTCATTTCGCTGCAGCTCATCGGCTGGCCAGGGCTGAATTAAGCAAGGAGGAGAACGAACGCATCTATGGCAAATGTGCACGTCCCCATGGCCATGGCCACAACTATTTGCTGGATGTAACTGTGCGAGGAGAAGTTAATCCCCGCACTGGCATGGTCTGTGACCTAGTGGCTTTGCAAAATCTCGTCAATGACCTTGTGGTGGAACCCTTTGATCACACATTTTTGAACAAAGACGTTTCCCACTTCGCCAGTTGTGTGCCAACGGCAGAGAATATTGCCTTGCATATTTCTGATTGCCTTGTGACACCGATCCGAGAGATTGGAGCTCATCTCCATAAGGTGCGTTTGCAGGAAAGTCCAAATAATGCAGCCGAGGTCTATGCCGAAGCACCAAAGCTTGAGTCCATGCCTGAGGCATTGCAGGCTGTGGCAGCCAACTAACCAACCATTTGCAAAAGAAGCCCTGGATTCGTCTTGTCTTGGCTATCAGCCTTGATGGCCGATTAGCTCCGGCTGGTGGTGGTGCGGCTCAGTTGGGTGGAGTTGGCGATCGTCGGCTATTGGAAGAAGCACTGGCCTGGGCAGATGGAACTTTGATTGGTGCGGGAACGTTGCGGGTTCATCACAGCACTTGCTTGATTCATGATCAGGATCTACTTGACCTGCGGATTTCTTCTGGGCGTTCTGCTCAGCCCACGTCTGTGGTCGTTAGCCGCCAGCAGTGGTATTCGCCAGAAGCAGCTTTTTTTCAGCAGCCCATCGAGCGTTGGCTGCTGAGTCCTCATCGGGTTTCAGTGCAGGGCTCCCAAGAGCTTCTGCCTCCAGTTGGTTATCAGCGTCAGCTGCTGCTTGAAAATGACTGGACTCAAGCTCTGAATCGCTTGGCAGAGGCCAGATTGAATCGACTTGTTCTGTTGGGAGGAGCTCAGTTGGCAGCATCGCTGCTGCAGGCTGATGTTGTCGATGAGATGCAACTCACCCTCACGCCAAAACTGCTTGGAGGTATGCATACATGGGTCCCCCAACAGCCTGATGGCTTGCCGGAGGGTCTTGGCGAAGCTGAGGCATGGCAGCTTCAAGCAGTTGAAACCTTGGTTGGCAATGAACTCTTGCTGCGTTACATACGTAAGCGCTCATCAAGCTCTAGGAGTAATAAATAGACTTGCTCATTCATTGAGCTGCAGCTGTCAATTTTAAAAGGCTTGAGCCGCTGAGGGATGAGTCTCAATTACCCATCCCTCAGGAAGCACCGGGGACTGGTTGCGCCTGAGGGGGTTTTGTGGGCGGATATTGCTCCCACCAATTGAAGCTATAGATAACTTGGCAACATGCCCACTGTTTGTCTAGGTAACAGCACAGGTGGATTGATTATTCATTTTTCAAGTTGCCTCCGTGCCATCGCTAGTTGTTTTAGCTGAGCATTGACAGCAGTCATTTGTCGCAGCGGGAGGGTTCGCTGGTGAATCTCCTTTTAGCGAAGTGAATAGATTAGTAGTGTTAATAGTTCTCTTTAAAGGTTCTTCTGACGCACTTTAAGAAGAAGAAAACCTCCGAAAAGCAAGGTCAGTGTTGACATGCCGATGGAGATAATCAGAAAAGAAGGGCTTTGAAGAAGGCTCATGCTTCGCATCAGTAGCGTGCCAGCACCTTTTTGTCTAGATCTGCTGACTTTGTCAAGCTCAAACCTGGAAAATCTCCTATTATTTACATCTATTAAAGGATCTGATTATGTATGCCGTCGAAGCCATGAAAGCCACTCCTTTGTCTGTTGACTACGCAGACCTCACTGAGCTCACAAAGGAGCAGCTGAGCGCTGAGTATGAAGATAAAACCATGGCAATACTCAGCAATCAACATTGTGAAGTGGACTACCTTAAATTTGGGTATCAGTTGAATCAAGTTATTGAGGAAGCGCAGGAACGCGGCATCTCTGAAATGGAGCTAAAGATTGCATCAGGCATCTACAAAGTAGCCTAATGTGCCAGTATTAATGCTCATATAGAGGAGCCTGAGTGGCTTTTGGAGAAGACTTTTTCTAATTACTTTTTGATCTTGTCAGTTTGGTTGATTTTAAGTTGAGAGCACCCATTAAATTCAGTTTTTGATAGTCATACCAATCCATCAATCTTGAAGGTCACGGAAGATAACCGCAAGCACCCAAGGCCCGAAGAGAGCAATGTTGTTGATTTTCTATATCGCTTAGGGGGCTTCGCAGGGATTCTGCCCACTATCTTGCTAGGTCTTCAGTAATGGTTTATTTGCCGGTCGCAGCAAAAGTAATCAATGACCTCCCGTTTGCCTGACGGCAGGCATCTATAAACCCGACTGATCCCCATCACCCAGGCCTGTCGCTTAACGCGAGGGTCTTTTTTTTGCTGGGGACTTAATGCACAGCCAGCACGTTGAGGAAGCCGGCGTGCTTTTGCTCAAGTCCTTTTGCTGGCGTTTGCTTTGTTTTTTCGGCCTCTCAAAATGAATAGGAAGGGGATTCCCACAAGCATCAAACCTCCATCTATCAATAAGAGGTTGTTCCAGAGGTCCATTTGACTTCTTCCTGCAAAAACTGAATAAATATCTAACCATGTGCGACTAGCTGTCTTGGCTCATGAGGATGTGGCAATGAGTAACTCGTCGATAGATTCCACGCCAAGGCTGGTGGATGGTCCTAGCGATGCTCCGGCAACTCTTCTTTTGGCGCATGGTGCAGGTGCACCTATGGATAGTCCATTTATGGCAGCAATGGCTAGCGGACTGGTCGAATGTGGTTGGCAGGTAGTGCGATTTGAATTCACCTACATGGCTAAGCAGCGCCTGAGCGGTCGACGATCTGCCCCAGATCGGATGCCGAAATTGAAGCAAGTCTTCTGTGAACAGGTAGTGAAGGAAGCTGCTAATAGGCCAGTCTTCATTGGCGGCAAGTCGATGGGAGGCAGGGTTGCCAGCCTTTTAGCTGATGAACTTTCCGCCAAATATTGCGTTCTTGGCTGCATTTGTCTTGGCTATCCTTTTCACCCATTCGGTAAGCCGCAGCAGCTGCGTACTGAGCATCTCACCGAGCAGCAGACGCCGACATTGATCCTGCAGGGCGAACGCGATGCGATGGGACGTAAGGACGAGGTTGAAACCTACTCCTTATCGCCAAAGGTTTTTTTAGAGTGGATCCCTGCTGGTGACCACAGCTTTAAACCCACCCGAAGCTCTGGACTTACTGAAACCGATAACTGGTCTGCCGCTGCATCCCACGCAAGCAACTTTTGTAAGAAGCTTCTTAGTAATTGAAGCTGCGACAGCAGCAAAGCCAATGAGCCTTGGAACCCACTTATTAATAGACGGAGGACTGGTAATCCTTTTGGGTGGCTTTGTTCTGTTTGCTAGAAGCAGAGCTAAGAAGAAAGAGGATTAGTTGCGATGTCGGTGCTTGAACTATTGCGCCTAGGCAACCCTTTGCTCAGGCAGGTTTCTAAGGAAGTGAGTGATGTCCCTGATGCGATGCTCAGCCAGCTGATTGAGGATTTACAGGACACGATGGAGGCCTATCAGGGAGCTGGGCTTGCGGCTCCTCAGATTGGTGTTCCTTTAAGAGTGGTGCTGTTTGGAGGAGGAGGTCTTAATCCCAGGTATCCCGATGAAATGCCGATTCCTCAAACGGTTCTGATTAACCCTGTCTTGACGCCTATTGGTGTTGAGCTTGAGGATGGTTGGGAGGGTTGCCTGAGCGTGCCGGGACTCCGCGGCAAGGTGTCGCGTTGGAGGCGAGTTCACTATCGGGCGCTTGATGCTAATTCGCAGCCGATTGAACGTTGTGTTGATGGATTTCACGCTCGGGTGGTTCAACATGAATGTGATCATTTAGACGGTGTGTTGTTTCCCGACCGTCTTGTTGATCCGGCAGCATTTGGTTTCTTATCGGAGTTGGAAGCCGCGGGGCTTATTGCGAAGGTTCCCAACTCAAACGAAGAAGCAGATACTTCAATAAACAACATCTGTACTTGATTGTCTTCAGTGTGGGAGGCCTTGCCAGTCAAAGATATCTGCTGATCTAATGGTTAGTAAGATCGCTTGATCTAGTGATGAAGCGATCATCAATGCTCAATTTTGACTTGTTTTATTGATTTCATATGATTCAAAGCCTCCCTTTTCTTCCAGTCCGTCCAATCGCCAATAATGCTATTTGCACTTTCAGCAATTACACCAGCGGCAAGCAGAAACACCCCAAACTGTAGTATCGGATCAAGTCTCCATCCCTGGAAAAATAATATTCCTCCGACCAGTAATCCACCAAAGGAACGAGCTGCAAAAATAATTATCCGCCAGGCAGTAGAAATAATTAGTCTTGTAGAATAATCGGCACGACGTTGAAGTAGAAATATAATCTGGGCAATTGAAGCAGGAAATGCCAACAATGACCAAATGGCTATAGTCACTCCACAAATAGAGGCCCAATTAAGTGATGCATTTACCATCGAATGAGTAAGTACACTAAGCCTATTATTGAGTGCTACAACTACTACTTAACCTGCTCGAAGCCTGCTAAACACAGTTGTTAATAAATCGGTGCTTTGTTGAGCCATTAAGCTTTGCGGCAATCTCTCAGAAGCATTACATTGCAAATGTGTCATCATGGCTTCCTCCAGTTTGTATTTGGAGCATAAGAATTAAGACCTTTGCAAAATACATAGTGCGGCGTTTATTCGTAAGCCGACTGTGCTCTCGAGAGAAGAGCCAGAGGCATCATATCCTCGACAATTAGTAAACAATCGCTACATTGCCAATTCCCAGGCCTGTGGGCAGCTAGCTTTTGGCCAGTGAGCATATAGATCAGACCATGACAACTATCAATAATTTAACAAGAAAATTCATCTCCATGTTCATTGCATCATTAGTTCTTGCCTTTGCTGTTTTGCCTGCTTACCCATCCTATGCAGATGCCTTTGATCTTCCACCTTCCGTAATAGATATAGCTTCAACTTTTTCTGATAAATACTGCATAGCAATTTCCGATGGTGTTAGTGCTGAGAAAGCTGGCGAGGTGGCTGCACGCCAAATGATTACTGGCCTGATGTTTTCAGGTGTGATTAAAGAAGTAATGGATGCGCCGAAAGAAGATATTGCTTCACTGCTCGCTGCTGACATATACGATGGATGCGGAAGTGATATCGGAATCTCAAGAAAAGAGCTCAATAGCTATATAGTTGATTTGGCAAATAATGGCCCTAGTCAATCTCAATCTAGGTCTTTCAACCCTTCTGCTTTGGTCAATAAAAGAATCAACTCATAGTTTAATTTTAGCCCAGAGCATTTTTTGATATCAACCATATTGCCTTATGATTGCCTACATTTATGCTCATCTATGCACATATTACAGGATTGCAGGTGCAGGTGGGCTGCGATGATCTTTTAAGACATTTTGTTTGGTCAATAGCTTTTGAGATAAAACAGTCTTGATGTTTTTTTATGCAAATCGTGTAATAATAAGCTGATTATTTATCAGCTTCCATGGCGACATTTGATGCCTCCACACCGTTTATTCTTATTGCGCGTATAAAAGTAAAACCAGGAAAAGTCGATGAATATTTAGAGCTTGCTACAGCTACTGATTTGGCTGTTCATGCTTCAGAGCCAGGCATGCTTCACCATACTTTCGATCAGGACCCTGAAAATTCTCTTTGCTTTACATGGTCTGAAGTTTATAAAAATGATGCTGCTTTCCTCTTGCATCTTTCCAACCCTCCAGTTGGAGAATATTTAGCAAAGCATGCAGAGATAGGCGATAGTTTCTCTGTTGAAGTTTATGGAACTGTTGGGGTTGAATGCCGAAATGCTATGGTTGCGACTGGACTCCCGTTGAAAATATACGAAAGTAAGTGCGGTTACAGTAGGGTTTAGCTGCCTTACCTGCAGAGATTAATCATTAGTAGCCACTCTATATGCAGGAAAAGCAAATTCCTCGCCACCCCATACTCGTAATGAACATTGATGTGATGTCAGCAATAAGTTTGCCACATTAAATTGACAGGCCTGCTAATCAGATCTCTAATGCTCAATTTGTTATTACATAAGTCCTGAATTGGTGCTTTGTGATCATCGTCTCGACTACTTTTGTTCATTCTGATGAAGATCATGCATTTTAGCTACCACTGATTGTTGTAGCTTATCTTTTTTGCTGACTAGCCAGTCGCTTACATTTGACCTTTCTTGCGGCGTTAGGTTCATTTTTTGTAGATAATCTTTAGTTGCCTCCCAAATCAATGACCCAAATTCTTTGGAGTGCCTAATTCGCTCAGCTACTTTTTCGTGAATATCATCATCATTTATGAGCGGGTTTGTCTCTACGGTTTCAGCAGAGATGTCAATAGTTTTTGGATCTGATGTTCCCGGCATGGTCACTAAAAATCTAATGATAACAATTGCTTTTCTTTTTGAGCACTTTTTGTCTGGGAATACTTAATTAAATCACCAACTCACAAGACCTCGATAAACAATTCGCTAGCGTTAACAGATGGATCCAACGCCTACTACTAAGTTCATCATCTTCTGCGCACAGCAGCAGTTCGGAGAAGACGTAGAGGTTTCGCACGTTAGAGATGAACATGGCAATGAACCTTGTATGGACAACAAGTACCTAATAATTGCCGCAGAGAATGACTTCTATGAGTTCAGAGGACTGGTGAACATAAACGGGATTACTTTCCTGTTCGAGGCTAAAAGCTTTAAGACTAAGCAGCCCTATTGCTCCTTTACGCCCGAGTCCTTGCACCAAGCACGAAAGTTATCTGTCTAGAAGCTAGTCGTTGCTATCAGGGCTTTCTGAATGATTTTAAAATCATCTAGCTGCAGCACTGGCTAGGGGTAGGCCTACAAACATCGTATTCGTGCTGATATTACATATTAACAATTCAGAAAGTCTGAGGACTGCCTCAGTTGCGCTAGGCATTTGAATTAGCGCTTGCAGTGTCAACGCCAGGCATGTTCCTTACTTGTGGGTGCTGACGGTATGCCCGAGCATGCTCTTCACGGGGTGTTGCAGCGAGGGAAGCCTCAAGCCGAAGCAACTCTGCTTCTCGTATGGCTGTGGTCTTATCCAAATTTAAAATGCTGTTTGGGGTGTTGTTGGCTGCAAGCCTTCGGCTGCGCATCCAACGCGCAAACAATACAGAACGATGAAGAGGAGACCATGAGCATTTCTACATATAGGAACTCTCCCGCCTGGTATCAGGCTGATTTCTCTAGCAGCTAGATAGATAAAAGGGGTTTTGTTAGCTGCTGAAGTCTTGATACTGCCTGCTTAGACCCAAAACAGGCGTCTGAGAGGTGTTTAGTGCAAAATTGCATGGTTTTCCCTTTTGCATTAGGAAAAGAGCTCTGCCAGAAGCAAATCGCCATCACTTCCGGCTAAGGGAATGTCCGAGCTAATGGAGTGGAACCGAGTACTAGCTGCAAAATATTTACTTGCTTAGTAGATCTCATTGCAGCGCAGTCGATCTCACTAAGGCATGCAGAGCATTTGGCTTTAGCCTAGGTCTGATCATTTGAGCTAAACGCTGGATAAGGTCGAAAATCAAGTAATGAAGACGTATCAGCTTGATGCTGCACAAAGTTCAACCTTGGCTTGGCAGTGCTGACAGCATGAGACCCGGATGGCAGCATTGATGGCAGCAGCAGCCAAGGAATCAAAATCCTCTATTCCGATGACTCCTGTTATAGCAATAAAAGTGGGAGCCTCTCAGCCCCCGTGGGTCATTTGGGTGATAAGGCTGACCTCACCCCATCTCCCTTATTAGGGTCAGGCAGCCACGAGGGCAGGCTGACGGGAGAAACGAACGATGTTGTTCGCAGTTACGAATTTGCTCTTACCGAGCAGGCTTCAGTCACCCTCCTCATACCCCGTCGAAACCATTGCAGCCCCATAAAGCCTAAAAAGGTAGTGGAGCTGAGCGGAATCGAACCGCTGTCCGAGACACTGGTGTGGATCACCTAGTCCGGTCGAAACCGGACATTGCCATTCTGGCAGGAATGGTGATTTCGAGCACAGCGACCCTTGTTTCTACCAACTCCATGCGAGCGATCGCTGTTCTACCTCAAGGTTTAGAAGCAGAAGGTGCAGAAGAACTCAGCATTCTTGGCGCTAAAGCATTGCGCCCCCTAAGACGCGCTGTCGCCTTTGAGGCCGATATCGCTTGCTTGTATCGATTGCATCTTCTGGCCCGTCTACCGTTTCGCCTCTTACGTGAAATAGCTCGCTTCCCGTGCTCAGGCCCCAAAGATCTTTATCTAGGAGTTCAAAACGCCATTGATTGGCAACGCTGGCTGCATCCCTCGATGAGCTTTCGAGTCGATGTCACAGGAAGCGGCCCTGGTCTCACACACAGTCATTTCACTGCTCTACAAGTGAAAAATGCACTGGTTGATTTGCAACGTCATCTATGGGGTGAACGATCTGATATTGATCTAGAAGATCCTGATCTTTGCTTGCATCTCCATCTTGGACGAGATGGAGCTGTATTGAGCTTGGATGGATCAGGCGGCAGCCTGCATCGGCGTGGCTACAGAGCAGCCATGGGAACAGCTCCATTAAAGGAAAATTTTGCAGCTGGTCTTATACGTCTAAGTGGCTGGGATGGGTCTGTGCCTTTGGTTGATCCTTTGTGTGGATCAGGCACTCTATTGATTGAGGCCGCCAGCCTTGCACTTGAACTGGCCCCAGGGCTGAATCGTTCTTTTCTTTTAGAGGGCTGGGCAGATTTTGATCCACAGCTCTGGGAGGAAGAGCAAAAACGGGCTAAGCAGCGAGAACGCAGAAACATCAAGATTCAACCGCTACTGGGATGTGACATCGACGTGGATACCCTCAATCAGGCAAAGCACAACATTGAGGCTGCGGGGTTGGCAAAGCTTATAAGTGTTCGCCGAGGTGACTTTCGAGACCTACATCTACCTAAGGGTGATGGAATTATGGTCTGCAACCCTCCCTATGGGCTACGACTTGGTCAGGAGGAAGATCTAAAGCAGCTTTACAGCGATCTTGGTAAATATGTGAAAGAACATGCTTCCGGCTGGGAGCTATGGATATTGAGCGGCAATTCATTGCTGACAAGGTCACTAGGAATGAAGGCGAGCCGGAGAATTGCTGTGAGTAATGGGGGTATCGACTGTAGGTGGCTCAAATACGAAATTAGGTAGTAAAACTCTCAAATCCATGCAGAAACTAATAAGTATCACTTTTTACAGCAAGATAGCAGAAGGAAGATATCAAACTGCAAAGTCAACTCAAATTGCTGTTCTGACTGTATAACCTTTCTGTCTATA
>Ga0208894_1000997_pt1 | contig 17900 bp, 19 predicted proteins | sample ETNtaG_12_FD_185752 | JGI IMG/M metagenome (GOLD analysis project Ga0208894, IMG submission 185752) | Marine microbial and viral communities from oxygen minimum zone, Eastern Pacific Ocean - ETNP201306SV49 (SPAdes) (version 2) | ecosystem: Environmental > Aquatic > Marine > Oceanic ...
CAAATAAGTCAGATTGGCTAAATTTCCGATCTCACGAGGAATTGAACCGGTAAGTTCATTATCCCACAAACTCAAATAAGTCAGTTTGGACAAATTTCCGATCTCCGGAGGAATTGAACCTGTAAGTTCGTTATCCCACAAACTCAAATGAGTCAGATTGACTAAATTCCCGATTTCTGGAGGGACCTCTCCTTGTAAACCATTGTGACCAAGGTGTAATTCGGTGAGATTTCTCAAGTTCCCAATTTCTGATGGGATTTCTCCCTTCAAATAATTATAACTTAAAAATAACCCAGTTAAATTTGTCAAAATCCCAATCTCTAGAGGTATATTTCCTGTAAGTTGATTTTCTATTAAGTTTAATTCAATAGTATTCACTATAGAGTAATATTCCCCCCATATTTTGATCTCATAATCTCCAATCTCAATATTGCTTTTTGACTGTGTCCCCCAAATATCTTCAACAACTAATTGATAATACTTTAACACATCAACTGATAAAACAAAAGTTGTATCCGTTCTATAATTTGTCTCATAAACTAAAATTTGATTACTCATATCTTCAGAAAATGATTGATAAAGCTTGTAAGAACCAAAATCATTATTATTATTTTTTGACCACATTATCTGAAATTCATCATTACGTGAGATTGGATATAAATCCGATGAAGTTGGTGCATCATCGATCTCATTGGTCATTCCACCACTCAAAGTACTTAAGCCATATATATCTAATACATCCACCCAGAACCAGTTCTCCTGAGCGGGGTCAAAATCAGTTAAAATATGGGTTGTCCTTGATTTATCTGAGTAACTGATAAGAGTATCCTTTTCACCACCTTCTATGGATGAATAGAGAACTTTGTATTCATTAAAATCTTGATCTGTTGCTCCTTCCCATTCTATGGTCATTTCAGTAACATTATAGCTCACAGAAATTATATTGACCCCTTGCGGATGTGATGTTGAATTATCAATTACGTAAACATTTGGCTCTGATGCAGTTGAATGACCTGATAAATCATACGAAATAACTTTTACCGTGTGTTTGGAATCATCTTCGTATTGGATTGTATTCCATTGATATTCATAAAATGATTCTAAATCCGTAAAAACAAGAGAGTCATCAATGTAAAACTCAACCTTATCTATTCCATCATTATCCTTGGTTTCAACAACAATAGTGACAATTTCATTGATAGTTTGATTATTGACAGGAGATAAAATCGATACTGTTGGTGAAATTATTGGAGTTTGAGTAGCAACTGGAGGTGGCGTTGCGCAAGACCAAATAACTAATCCGATAAATAATAGTAGTGGTTTAATTCGCTTAAACATTCCTGAATCTACCTATCATCCCAAAAACTAAAAACCTACTACTGGGCAGAGCTCACATTAAATTATTTATTAGTGGAACTTAACTGTAACGTAGTATCTAGGTTGCAGAATGTTATGGTTTTTTTGTTCTAAAATTTCTTTTTCAGTATACCCGTAATATTTCATTATTAAATCAAGATACCTGTCTAAAGTCCTTTCCTTCTTTAACACCTGAGCGTCACTTGCATTGTATACTTCAATAAATGTTAAATAAAATTTATCTTTTTCAGATGGATCTTTACGCATTTTTGTCAGGGATATTATATCTTCATGTAATTTGATTGGATTTCCGAAATAATCAAGCTGAGGAGCGCAGCCAGCCAGAAATAGCATTATAAAAATACGTTTAGTCATTCCAAAATCTACCCATCCTCCCATAAACAAAAAACCCCACGAATGTGGGGCTTGATGTTGTAGAAAGGGTAAATCATTTAAGCAATACCATCTTTTTAGACTGGTTATAGTCTCCCGCTTGTATCGTATATAGGTATAACCCTGCTGATACTTGCTGACCTTGATTGTTGGTAGCGTCCCATTGGATTGATTTATACCCTGCGTTTTGCTGACTGCTGATCAGATTGCTTACTACTCTGCCCATCATATCATAGATAGTGACCTTAACTAAGGCATCTTCCGGTAAATCATAACTCAGTGTTGTGGCAGGGTTGAATGGATTTGGATAAGCATTGTAAAGGTTATAGGTAATCGGGAGTGTTTCATCAATTATGGATACTTGTTCACAATTAGTGGTATCCTGCTCTCCCACATAATCTTCAATACAAGATGGATATGGGGGACAGAGTTGGTTGTTGGAAATCCAAAAATAGTCAGAATTACTCCAATCAATATTCAAATCACATATACTTTCTGGAATTAGACCTGAGAACTGATTTTCAGATAAATCCAATGCAGGGTATGTTGTTATGGACATATGCCCGGTAGTTACAATTCCACTCAAATTTATTAAGTTACTAATTTCAGATGAAATTTCTCCAGTTAATTGATTATTGCTCAGATTTAAAGATTCTAAATTAATCAAGTTGAAAATTTCGGATGGTATTCCCCCAATAAATTGATTATCTGAAAAATCAATTGAAATTAAATTAATTAAATTGCCTATCTCAGATGAGATTTCTCCACTCAGTAAATTATCCGATAAATTCAATCCATGAATTAATATAGACCCAACCATTGTGGGAGAAATATATCCACCTAGATTTACTAAGCTAAAAAGTTCAGGTGGAATTTCGCCAGTCAACTGATTAGAGCTTAAATCAAGAGAAATTAGATTAGTCAAATTACCTATTTCTGTTGGGATAAAGCCCGTATGTTCATTATCTCTTAAAATTAAAGTAGTCAAATTGGTCAGATTTCCAATTTCTGATGGAATAGTACTTTCTGATTCTATGCCCACGATTTCTAAAGTTACTAAATTTGTCAAGTTTGCTATACTGGTAGGAATGGGTTCGGTGATATTTGCCCATATTGAAAGACTACTGAGATTAATTAAACTAAATAATTCTTCAGGAAAAGTAGTTACTGTATCCGGTACTAAAGGAAAACCAAGCTCAGTAGTATTCTCAATAGAGAAGCATTCACCCCAAAATTCAACACCTTCTGTGCCATCATCAGCAGTACAATCTGAAGAACCTGCATCCGGTGCACCCAGAGTTCCATCTTCACGAAGGCAATGAGCGTAAACAGACCCATTCTCCGTCCAGGCAATGAAAAGGCAGTTCGGTCCTTTTCCAGCCATCATGTCTGATTTGGCCGTACCTGAATTGGTCACCGTTATCGTCTCGTCGGTCCAGACCAAATTACCTTCTGCATCCAGCCTGTTGGCATAAATATCACCGTTCATATTGGCACTTTGCTGTATATAAGCTGAAATCAATTCTTCACCAAAGCCTGCCATAGACAGGTCAAGATAGTCGTAACTACTATTCAGGGCTACCACTGTGACTCCATTAGATCCCCAGAGCTGATTCCCGCTGCTGTCCAGCCTTTGTGCAAATATTCCGCGCTGGGATTGGCTCCCATTGGCTTCCCTCCAGACCGCCATAAGCTCCTGCGTGTCTTCGGCTACAGAAAGCATGGGAGACATACGGAAATTGCTGGAGTTTGTCGATAGATCCACTCCGCCTGTCCATGCAATTGCACCTTCACCTGTGATGTGCTGGGAAACCGCATTCTGCACGTTCCCGGAAAACTGTGTCCAGGCCGAAAAACTGCCGCCGCCAGCTTCAGCCACTAACTGCTGCGACCAATTCCCCATAGGAAATACAACCGGACCCACTGCCACCGCTGGACTGTCCCACTGAGCATTTCCATCAAGATCATACTTCTGCAAATAAATTTTACTATCAGCAGCCCAGATTGGCCCTGATTGTCCAATCCATTGAACTAATACATCGCCATTTGAATTAACAATTGGTTGAGGGGACATCAGAGATTCAATATTATCTTCAATAAGAATTCCATCACCCCACATTAAGCCACCATCAGATGAAATTCTTTGAATTTCAACAGTAGCTGAATTAGGAGACCATGCAACCACAACACTATTATCTGGTAAGACAGCTAATCGAGGAGAATAATTTGCCTGGCTGGAATTCGAAACTGAAACTCCATCATCTCCCCATAACATCGAGCCATCAGGTGCAATTTTGTAGGCATATACATTCCATGGGCCTGCCCGCGTATCTAAAACGGTAATAATGGCATTATTATCACTATCCACAGCAAGATTCATATGAAAAACGGCAATCCATGATTCATTGTTATGATCACTCACCAGCATGCCACCATCATCAAATTGTGCTACTCCTGTTGCATCAAATCGTTGTAGATAGACATGATATCCACCCATGTCAGTAAGCCATGCAACATATACGCCCCCATCAGATGTAGCCTTTACTTGTGCCTGAACACCACTGCCTAATAATTGTGGAGATGCAGGATCAGAAGACCATTGAGCAGATGTAACGGCTGTTAAAAGAAGTGAATGAATAAATAAATTTGTAAGAGTTTTCATAACAAACCTTTTCAGTTAATCAAAGATAGCCATCCTAGTACAAATAAAAAACCCCATGGTTGTGGGGCTGGAATGTGTCATTCATTGGAGATTCTCGTTATTATTGGTAATCATTAAAGTTCAATTCCCAATCGAGCTAAAACAAATATTGTAAGCCCGTAACAGCCCATGGTAATCAAGATAGAAAGACCCATGCCCACATAAAAATTGACGCCGGCTTTTAAAAGGACTGGAAAAGTAATAAACAATGCAAGAGAAGGAATTACCATCCAGAGAATACTGTTGGACAGAGAAATTACATTTTCAATATTTTTCGTATCCATATATAACCAGATCATAGACAGTATCGAAATAAGAGGGATCGACACAATCAAACCTCCCAGGAACGTATTTTTTTTTGCAATCTCTGAAACAATAACAATTATAACGGATGATATGAAAACTTTAATAATAGTCTGAAGCATTGTTTATATATCGTTATATATTGATAAGGTTAATCATTATCTAATTTTTGCTCAATCTGTTTTAGTTTATCGATGACCATTTTAACCTGCATTTGATATGTTTTTAAATCTTCTTCAGTGCCATTCTTTTTTAATTCATTAATCGTTTTCGGCACTGTTTTGACCCACTCCGCTAATGTTGCGTAGGCTTCTTGCCCATTTGTACCAATTTCTATTGTTAATTCGTCTTGATTCTTTTCTTTTTCCATATCTAAATCTAGCACTACCACCATGAACAAAAAAACCCGGGTGAGACAAAGCTAATATAATGTAATTAGAATTAAATTATATATTCCCTTGGGGATCTGTTTTAATAATCTTTAAACGTTTTCCATTTGTATATCCAAAAAAGAGCAGCCCTTGATCAAATGCTTCAACGATTCCTGCCCGTCCGGTCCCTCCTGTTTCACCACCATAACTATTGGTCCATAATTGCTGGCCGGTAGCAGCATCAAATGCCCAGACATTTGGCACAATATTATCAATGGGCAGGTCATAGGTAAAGCCCATGGCAACAATGGTCTGGCCATCGCCAGATAAAATAATATCCTGAAGATCATCTCCAAGACGTAAACCACCGGAATAATCAGGCTCATTCCACTCCCAAAGGATATTGCCTGTCATGTCCATTTTCAATAGCCAGGCATTAATAGGATGATTTATTGTATGACGTTTTTTTGCGGAAACCGCAAAACTCCCGTCCATTAGCATTAAAATATCGGTTGCCTCTTCCCAAGCAGGTCCTCCCTCCATGGATTCGTAGAGCAAATAACCTTCACTATCTGTACTGACAAACCAAAGGTCTGTATATCCATAAAAGTCACAATTATATACGCCCCCTTCATGCTCGAATTGACCTACAGCAATAAAGCCTCCATCATCTTTCTGGATCACGGCATTAAACACGTCTTCATCGCAGTCTCCACCATAATGCTCAATCCAAGAAAGACTACCGCTTTCAGTATAGCGAGCCATAAAGGCTGATTTTTGACTCGTCTCTGCAGAAGAAACAAACCAGGTACCTACAACAACATAGTCTCCTTCAATGGTTTGAATAATGTCTTTCCCATGGTGCGTTCTGTTACTTGGTAGCTCTGTGATCCATTCTGTAGCTCCACTAGAATCAGTCTTGATAATGAAACCAGTACTGTTATAGCTGGGATGATTAGTGCTCACGGAAGTACAAAGTATAAACCCGCCATCTGTTGTTGCATCCAATGCTGTTGCATACTGGTGCCCCGAACCATAATTCCCCTGAGGAATAGGTACTTCTTCAAAAACCCTGCTCCAAATTTCGTTGCCGGCTTCATCTATTTTCATAATCCAGGGTCTACTGCTACTTTTTCCAACACCCACATAACTACAGTCATCCAAGCGTTCAATGTCATATCCATCTGTATTACCAGGTCCCCCAACTTCCCTGCTAAATAAGGTATCAAGACTACATTCTATTATATTGATGGAATTATCTGGATCTTTTGTTTCTTCACAACTCCAAAAAGCCAACCCAATAAAAAGTAGTAATGTAATGCGGTTAATCATTTCAGCAGCACCATCTTCTTTGTTTGCCTGAACTCTCCTGCTTCAATGCTATATAGATATACTCCTGCCGATACTGGCTGACCTTGGTTATTGGTAGCATCCCATTGTAATGATTGGTATCCTGAATTCTGATTCTTATTTATAAGACTGCTAACAACATTGCCTAACATATCATATACTTTAATGGTAACAAATTCATCTTCTGGTAAATCGTATCTTATAGTAGTATTTGGATTAAATGGATTGGGATAAGGATTATGCAAATAAAATGTGATTGGAACTGTTGGTTTGATGATTGAAGTTTGTGCACAATTTGTAGTATCCTGTTGGCCCATTCTATTAACAAGACAAGAAGGATATGGGGGGCAGAAGTTATTATTTCGAATATCAATTAAATCATAGTTATTCCAATTATGATCTAACTCACATATATCTTCGGAAATAATTCCCGAGAGTTCATTCTCTCGTAAAATCAAACTAAGATTTTGTAGTGTACCACTTTCAGATACAGGTGTCATAGACCATATTTCATATGGTACATCTCCTGTGAGTTGATTTTTTTTCAGCCATAAATGGCCCAAGTTGAGATATCCCAATTCTGGTGGTATAGAACCAGTTAATTCATTGTTCTGCAACGAGAGAAATTTCAAACTATTCATATTCCCTAGTTCTGATGGAATTGAACCTGAGAGATTAGCATCATCCCAAACAAGTGTCCTCAGTGCATCCAAATCTGCTATACTCTCTGGAATTGATTCTATCGGAGTATTGGATAGATTTAACCAACCTAGTTCATCAAAATTTCCTATTGATTCTGGGATTGAAGTAATATCTGCATTCCCATCATGATCATTGTATTCTGATGGTACATTCTCATAATCACGAAAACTCAATGCTTCCAACCTTCTAAAACCATGTTCACCACGCCAAATCTGGGATCCTATTTCAAGGGGTTCTAGACCACTGAAACTATCATTTATATCAATCATGTCTTGTAGCACATTCAGGTCTTCTTGATTAAAACATTGACCATCATATTCTAAAAAGTGCTTATATGTCTCATCCACAAAATGGAGACTTGGTACTGGACACGAATAAAAATCTATGGGTGGTGTATTTGCAATGGGTATATATCCATTAGGGCAATCAGGGTAAGGATTACATTGCTGACTATATATTATATTTCCAGTTGGTGAAGAATCATATTGCCATGAATCAAAGCATTCGGGGTATGGAGGACAAAGATCGTTTCCACCAAATACATAACTAGAATTATTGCAATCATTTCCACATAGTTCAATGTTACATAATTCCTCAGGTATGGCACCTCGTAGATTATTACTCCCTAACCATAGTTGATTCATATTTGATAGATTGCCTAATTCTGGTGGTATCAAGCCACTAAGGGAATTATATCTTAAATCCAAAATACGAAGCGATGTCATGTTGCCAATTTCTGGAGGAATTGATCCTGATAATTTATTGTGCCATAAGGCAAGTTGTTCAATCTCAGTCAAATTTCCTATTTCTGGAGGGATTGATCCTGTAAGAAAATTATGAGATAGGTTCAAAGCAGGCCAGTAGTCACCTCCAGAAAGAATATAATAATACCCATCTTCAACCCCTAGATTCAATAGATTACCGATTGTTGATGGAATGGAGCCAGTAATCTTATTCATTTGAAGATCCATAACTTGCAAGGAAGTCAAATTGCCTATTTCTATTGGGATATTTCCAGTTAGATCATTTTCACGCAGAGCAAGCGCCCTTAGATTGACAAGATCACCAATGCTAGATGGTATTTCTCCTGAAAGATGGTTATCACCCAAAGATAATTTTTTTAGATTTGTTAGATAACCGATCTGAGAAGGTATTTCTGCACTGCATTCTCCAGACTCCTCACAAGTTTCATTGCAATTATCAAATTGATATGAGCCATTAGCAGTATTCCATATGTATCTGTGGCAACCCAATGCATTATTACTCAAATCCAACTCTTCTAAATTTGTCAAATGGCAAATTTCTTCAGGAATCACATTCCCATATCTATAATCTGTTGTTCTTAATATCCCTCTCATTTTTAAATGGGTTAGATTGGTCAATAATCCAATTTCTCTAGGAATAGTATCTCCAGCTTGCCAACCTGCCCATTCAGTTGCCATTGTTCCGCCAAATATATCAAAACTGATTTCAGTAGTATTTTCTATTGAATAACATTCTTCAAATATTACTACACCATCTGTTCCATCAGCGGCTATGCATAAGATCTCAGGGTCAATGTTATCAAGGGGTGGGCAATCTTGCCCCCAAGCCAAACCAATCAATAGTAGCAGTAATATATATTTATGCATAATCTAAATCTACCCATCATCCCACAAACAAAAAACCCCGGGTGACCGGGGCTTGATGGTTAATTATCCGGAATTGTTTTCAATACCATATTATATTGGTCTAATTCAGCTCCGTATCCGTTTGGAGTTATTTTTTCTACAATAAAACCGAATTTTTCAAAAAACTTATATGTTTTTTGACTAGTGTCTAAATGAATATCAATACCTGGATAATTTCTTTGAATATGTGAAAGCCGATACCTTAGGAGTTTTGAACCATAACCTTTATTATGATATTTACTTTGTACTAACCCCCAATCTAGGCCGGCCTTTGTTTTTTGCTTATTCAATCCATAACCACCACAGGCAATTAGGTTTAAACCATCAAATAAAACAAAATATATAATCCTATTTCTAGATAAATAATCCCTAAACATTGAATGTTCACTGGGATCAATGTATTTTGGTGTATTACTGCGAATTATCTTTATACAATCTTCGAAATATTTTAATTGATAAGGCTCAATTCTCATTTAGACAAATCTACCCATGATCCTACAAACAAAAAACCTAACGGATGGGGGATATTGGTTAACCATTACCTTACATCTTATTAAGGGGCTGGTTCTGCCTCCTGAATTTGGTTAACAATTGTAATATCGCCACTGGCTCCATCAATATCGCATACATACCAGTATCTGCCGCTTCCTCCATCAGGAACTTCAATTGTTTCACCATCACAATCGGGACTATTATAAATTTGAATAGTACCACCCGAATTGGCTAAAGTTTCCTCATCTGTAAAGCTATATATATAATATATATAAGTCCCTTCAAATGATTGTTTAATTGTAATTGTTTCGGGGCCATATCCCTGAGTGTTATCTGTATCGAGTGTTACATAGGGTGCGGCCGTTTCACTCCCACGATTCATGTAACTGATATGATGTGTTGTACCTTCTATTTCAGGTGTTAACAGGTGTGAGTCAAGGTCCCTTGGCTCTGCACCCCAGTTTAACACCATTCGAGTTTCTCCCGGTTCAGGAATGGGACTGACTGAAAAATTAAAGATAAAAATATCTAATGAACTGTCATCAGGAATAATAAAATGACCCGAATAGGGGCAAAACTCTTCAACTTCACCTGTTATATCATATTCACCAAAAATTATTAAACCAATGTTGTAGTCTCCATTTTCATTTGTTATAGCAGTAATATCACCCACAGTTACTAATACACCTGGGACACCTGCCCCATTTAAAGCATTAGATACCTTGCCCTTCAACTCTACACTTTGTGCTGATAGAACTCTAATTGCAATACTCCCAACTGCAGAAGCACCATAGTCATCTGCAACCGTACAGGTTATAAAATATACACCAGTATCCGCTGGTGCAGTCCATGTGGCGCTGTCACCATTCTGGTCCAAAGAGCCACTGGCACTCTCCCAAAAATAAGTTAGCTTATCACCATCCTGATCAGTGGCTTCACATGCTAATTCTACAGTACGACCTCCTTTGACTTCTGAAACACTGGATGTAATGGAAATGATTTCATTCCCTTTATTATATTGATCATCACAATTCCAAATAATCAAAAGTAAAAATGATATAAATAAATTTTTATTTAGGTGAATCATGATACCACTATATCAATCGTTTCTATAGCATTGCCATGGTCACTATCCATTACTTCACAAGAAATAGAAAAAACACCAGTTTCATTTGGCGCTGTCCAAGTAGCAGTATTACCATCGCCAATAATAGTTCCAAGGGTACAATCCCAGGTATAGACAAAGGTATTATCTTCTTCATCGTGAGCATTACAGGTGAGTAAAACAGTACCAAGCTTTGGTGTAGTTTCAGGTTCAGCGGTCAAACTGGTTATGACAGGTGCATTATTTCCGCAACTCCAAAAAACTAATCCAATAAACAGAATTAATGCTATAATACGATTATTCATTTTCAAATCTACAAATGATTCCGCAAACAAAACACCCAACGAATGAATGAGAGATAATCCATTTAGTTTTATAAGAATTTTGGAATAAGCATTCCCGTCTGTTTTTTATATTCTGCCCACTCGGGATGGCGGGACATAGACGCTTCTTTCTGAAGGATGTTAACCAGGAAAACTCCAATCCAGACCCAGGCTAAAATGGCCCATGGTATCCAATGTTGTACTATCAAAGCATAAGAAGCATAAAGCATAATCTCTCCCAGATAATTTGGATGGCGAATATATTTGAAGAGCCCTTCACGTATAAGTCCGCGGTGGTATTTCAAGGTGAAATATTTCTGGGAGTCAGCACTCATCATAATTACCACACCAATGGTGTGTAGCGATATTGCAGCGGCTAAAACAGTTACACTTGCCATTTTATGGTCAGGCCCCAGTATGTCAGAAATTAGCAAAAAGGGAAAAACCCAGTATGGGCCCAAAACTAACACAAATGCCATCAGTCCACCGCCAAGGGTCACTTTCTTCTCCCATTTTTTGTCAGGAAATGCAAAATGTTTCAGCATCCAGCAGAACCCATACATCCCATGCAGAGCCAAATACACATTTGCCGATAGAGAAAAATTCTGATAATAATTCATCAATAAAAGTATAAAGAAAAAGGTGCCCGTCTTTTGGAAATTTATCACCCAGGCCAGCTTCAGTATTTGAGGTCCGCCTAAAAATCTTTCTGTAATGTATGTAGAAAAACGAGCCCAATGATACCATAAGGGTTTATTTGTTTGTTGATCACTCATATTACCATCCTTTTATATAATTACTACAATTTGAATTAATGAAATGGGCATAATTATTGAACCAGAATATATATCGCAACCATTAATAAAATACCCCGTTTATTCTCTATGGCTTTGCATACCAATAAGCGAGTCCAATGAAAACAAATTGAAATGGCAATCTCCCCCAGGCGATAATAGCAGTTGTATCCATGGCAGCACCATTTGTTAAGGCCAAATAAATATTTGCAGGGTATACTGCAATTAATAAAAGGATCAACCCCCAACCAGCTACAAACCTCGTTTTTGGAATCATCAGTAGAATCCCGAAGAGAACCTCAAAGAAACCACTAATATACACTAAGGCCATTTTAAATGGGAATATGGGTGGAACAATACGAATAAACCAGGCAGGATCCTGAAAATGTTTCACTCCTGCAAGTATATAGAACAAACCCATAATGTAAACAGTCGCAGATTTAAATTTCATAGATTACCATTATATTCAAACAATTTTACCCATTATCCCACAAACAAAAAACCCCACGAATGCGAGGCGAATAATGTGAAAAATTTTATCATTAGGATTATTTATTTACTGATTCATCTTTGTTCCATTTCTTTACTGTAACCAGTTCACCATCCTTATAAATTTCTTCATCCATTTTCTGCCCATTCTTATACCAGTAAGTCCATTCACCATCTTTTTTCCCAACATTATAAGTTCCATAGGATCTCTTCTGACCATTGTCATACCATCCTGTATATAATCCATCTAGTTGGGGATCACCCCATTTATCTAGACCATTATAATATCCTTCATACATCTTCTGTCCATTATCATACCATTGAATCCATTTACCATCTTTTTTCCCATCCTTGAAAGTCCCTTCTCGTTCTTTCAATCCAGTAACGCGCCATCTAGTAAATAATCCATCATAATTCCTGTTCTTTAAAATATACTCAATTTCTTTCTGTCCATTATCATACCACCTAGTTATTAATCCATCCAATGTTCCATTCTTGTAAGAATTGTAAGATTTTATTTCATTATTTGGATACCATTCAAATCCCCCTCCATTATAAATCATAGTTCCAATAACCCCTCCATCTTCAAAGCCTACTTCCACTTTCCCTTTATACTCTTTGCCATTGCTCTTATCCCAATAAGTCCATAATCCATCTCTTCTTCCGTCACCATTGAAAGTTCCTTCTTGTTTTTTTATACCATCATTATACCATACCATCCACTTGCCGGTTTTTTTCCCATCTTTCATCTTTCCTAATGGTAGCTTCATTTCACCAGATATCTGAAAAATATTACCATTTACAATCTCATCATTAAACTTTTTCTTATATACTACACCTTGTTTTTCAATGTGATCAATATTGTATTCTTTCTGACCCCAGGCCAGCCCAATAAATAGTACCATCAATATATACTTAATCATCTTCAAATTATATCCCAGTTAACTTCTCTGCCAGGGTATGCAACTTTTTCAAATGGCCATTTTTCTTGAATCCATTTTTTAACATTAGAAAAAAGAATTTTATCTAATCCATTTGGTATTTCACTTTGCCTGACCCACATTATTATAATTACATCATAATTTGGATTATCAGAAGGATAAATATATAAGCAACCAAGACATTCAGTTTCATCCAAACTCATGACAGTAAAAGCAAATGAAGATTTTTTTTGAAATTCTTTTTGATGCCATCCAAGATCAATTAAATCTTGTTCAAAAGACAGATCGTGTGGTGGCCATTTATGATTAGGGCCAAAAGGTTTTGTTTTCTGTAAATGTTCAATACTTGTCATAACAGCATCATAATCTAATTCAACATCTTTAACAGTGAGCATCCTTAAACGGAACCTGTCAGTTTCTAATACTTTAGGAATAATATAATCTGTTGGGATAAATTTCTTTTTCATATTAAAACGTTAATCTTACAAATTACAGCATTGGTGTGATGCGCTTTATCATATCCAAATCTACCCATCATCCCACAAACAAAAACCCCATGAATGTAGGGCTTGATGTAATTAAAAATTAATAATAGGAATTAATTACCAAATACTTTCTTAAGTAAATCGGTTGTCCTTTTTTGTGGGTTTTTTCTAATTTCAATTTCCTCTTCTGCAAGTATATAAAAAAGCCCGTTAATTGTTTTCTCTGTAACATACAATTCTAAATCAGGGTTTATTTTTTTAACAAAGGGTATTTTGTTATAAATACTCATAACCTTTTTCCAATGTTTTGTAGCATCCACTTTATCTAATGAAGATTTAATATTTGGCTTAAAAGCTTCTATTAGATCCAAATTTGTATTTTCATATAAATAGTCTGTTCCAGCTGTATTAGTTCCTTTCACAATATTTATAGCATCATTTATATTCATGTTTTTTATCGTTTTTACAAATATCGGTTTAGCAGAAATAACAGCATCTTCTGCTGCTCGATTCATACTTAAAACTGCTTTATCTAATTCTTTCTGCATACCCATTTTCTTTACTTTATTGTATACAGTATTTGCTTCAGGCGGGAATGGGATTTTTACATTTAAATTATTATAAAATCCATCTTCTAACGATAATATATCAACACCTTTTTCAACACCTTTATTAAGTGTCTCTTTTAAGGCAGCAGCAGCATCACTCTCACTTAATTCCTTTACTTGTTTAGAAGTACTTTTTAGTTCCTTGTTTACTTTTTTTGCTGCTTTTTTTAGATCTTTCCAATTTTGGGCGTAGATAGACATTGGAAATACCAGAGCAATAATTAATATTAATTTCATATCCAAATCTACACATCATCCCATAAACAAAAAACCCCACGAATGTGAGGCTTGGAGATAAACGAGACCAGTTTATTTACCTTACATCCACTAATCGGAAAACTTTCAACCAAAGCTTATATTATATTTTTTTCGCTTTATCTTTTAATTTAGATTGTATTTCTTTTTTAATAGTCAGTATTTCTTGTAAAATTTTAAAACTTAGATATATCGGTACAGCAATAAACCCTACAACAAGAATAATTGCTAGCAATTCGCTTTTTTCTGCCACATCTTCTAATTCTATAATTTTCGCTACCAATAAAATAAAAGCTAGTATTGTGATGCGGCTAATCATGCCAAAATTTACGCGTCATCCCACAAACAAAAACCCAACGAATTTTGGGATCTTTCATAGTTCAAGATATAAGTGTGAACATTTTTCCAATTTCTGTCTTACCGTTTGCACGATATTTCTGACCTGTTTCTAAATCTTCGATTATCCATTTTGTGGGACACTTCGTTTTGATTATGAGCTTAATTGATGTTTTTAATTCTTCAACTTCCTCGCCATTTTTAAGTTTACGATACTTTTTCATTTATAAATATTCCTATCCCTATTTTTAAATTTTTCATATTTTAATTATATAAATATGTAATTCCACTATTTCTAATCTGAACATTAGCTAGTTTTCTTTCTTGTTCACTAGCATAATTCAAATCCCAATCAAAAAATAAGTTGGGAAATTTTCACTCATTAATAACATTACTATAAATAGAATTCCCGTAAGCCCGGGGATATAATATTTAAGATATTTTAGAATAATAGTAATGATATATACCTAATCATATCCAAATCTACTCATCATCCCACAAACAAAAAACCCCACGAATGTGGGGCTTGATGGTTAATTATAATCTTTATATCTAACTACCAATTAAATTATACTTTTTCTCTATATCTCTTTTTGATTTAGAATTAAAGAAATATTTAATGAGTGCAAAACTATTTCTAAACAATGACTTCTTTTTAGATATTTCAAGTTGGTACAGTTCTGGATTAGGATAAAATACAGAACAATCAACTGAGCCTAAACCATCATAATTCTCTTTTCTTTCTTCAATAGAACCTAAAGAGTTGAGACTCTTAATTTCAGAAAAAGATTTAGTGAAAAGCATATATTCAGATACACCTATGCTATTTTTCATCAACCGATGAGCTAGGATAACATCTTGCCCTGCAATTTCTTTAAACTGATTTACTTTCTTTATTAAAAAGTCTCCATAATGAACAAAAGATTTTAGCTTAAGGTCTCCGACCTCAGGACAAGTGCTACATGGTCATGTTTCACAAAACATTAGATTATTTAATCGTTGATTAAATATTTTAAAACTTGTTTGCAGTTTTTGTATAATTACTTCAGATAATTCATTAGGGTCATCAGGAATTGCATAAAAAAGAGCAGCATCCCCCTGAAGTTTATTAATTGTTAAAACACCATCTAATTCATCTATAACTTTTTCGAGTAAATCACTAATGATATGTTCAGCATGCGCTTGACCTTTTGAAAGATTATTATTTTCAGCATAATTAATATTATGTCCGCTAACAAAATTTGTATACCCACTTATATCTACTAGAACTATAAACCCTTTATGATTTTCCATTCCCAAATCTACACATCATCCCACAAACAAAAAACCCCACGAATGTGGGGCTGTAATGTGATGCGATATTTTAAACACTGGTATCAACTGAACAAGATTTTCGCCATTTTTTATAAAATTTAGAAAATTTCCACCAATGCCAGAGTGTATTTATTTGCATAGCAGAAAATATTTCTCTTTGGTACTCCAATGACTGTTCAGGAGTCATTTTATATATTCTTCGTGCGTCTCCATACAAGCCTTTTAAAACAAGCCATTGTCCTTTTACATAAATCAATGTGTGTACAGATGCCTCTTCGCCAGACGGGTTTAAAAGGTATACATGCGTTAAGTCTTCAACTCCCGCTAATTTTCTTCTCCAGTTTACAGATAAGACAGGCGTCTTAAGGGTCACACGTGTCATAGGTGTAAATAAAACATTCAATATACGCCACGACTCATTTGCACTAATTTTACCATCCTGTGCATGTTTGACCATGTTTTCAATATTTTGAAGTTCTAAAGGAACAACAAAATCTACATTTTCTTTAATTATTCCTTCTTCGAAAGAAAAACTATCACCTTTATGATGAATTGTAAAACTTTCTCCAGTTTCTTTTATTATGATACCCAGATGATTAAATATGCCATGAAAATATTCAACTAATTCAGGTGTTTGCAGAATATTTTCCCATGTTTTTAGAGATGATACATCTTGTGCATTGATTGGTATAAATAATAGACATATTAATAAGTTGCGCATTCTAACATTCCTTTTTCTACCCAAATCTACCCATCATCAGCTATACAAACAAAAAACCCCACGAATGTGGTGCTTGATATTATTTGAGTAACATCACTTTCTGTGTCCCTATAAAGTCACCACTTTGCATCCGTATAAAATATACTCCACTTGGCTGGTCTTGTGCATTCCAAATGACTGATTCCATACCAACAGGAAGCGTTTTGTTTAATAAAGTTGATACCTCATTTCCAACAATATTATAAGCAGTTATTTTAACATCTAAAATTGTTGGTATAAAAAAGGATATCGTTGTAGAAGGATTAAACGGATTTGGATAATTCTGATGGATTACAATTTGTTCCGGGATAGGTTCATTAGGATTCGAAGAATGAAGATTGATCTCGGGATAGGTAGACTGGAGAAAATGGTAGGCATACAGATGCCCAAAGCCTGTATACCAAACATTATTACGGTTACTAATATGTTCCAGATGGATCCAGGGATAATCCTGGTCCCACTCAATAACATTTGGGTGGCACATTACATGGTAGACACCTCCATCAAGTAAAACTTCATCGAAAGTGTTATTTAAGTCTGCTGTATCCGTGGTACCTACCCAAAGAGGGCCTACTTCCCGGGAAACGCCTACCGGATCATACTTATATAATTCCTGATTCCAGTTAGAAAACCCGTGTTCATTGCCATAATACAAGCGAGGTACAAGATACTTGGCAACACTCACCATGGAATCAATAGCATCATCATACTCGCCATAAGGTGCAACCCAGGCATACACATATTCACGAATTCCATAACTGTTATGAGCCGGCAAATCCAGATTATCGATTAAATCTTGCATACTTCCCAAAACTTCACCTTCAACATCATCGTAGGGTACATAGGGGTGTGAGCGGGAATGAGAGATTGCTTCCACATAGCCAGAATCAAGTTGGGTTTGAATATCAATCCATGTATTCGGATCTCCTACATTCGTAACAATAGCACAGGACAGCCAGAGATTAAAACTCCGGAAAATTTGACAAGTGTATACAAATTTATCATTGACCCAGCCTGCCCAGTCATCTGCGGTAGCTGTGACTGCAGCATCTCGGTTATCATAATACTGGCTCATTCCCGAATAGGTAGCGTTTATATTATTCCCGTCACTATCTGCTATTTTGATAAAAATGGAATCTGATAAATCTGAAA